>Ga0129333_10000429_pt1 | contig 33877 bp, 51 predicted proteins | sample CPB6_08_DNA_FD_94474 | JGI IMG/M metagenome (GOLD analysis project Ga0129333, IMG submission 94474) | Freshwater to marine salinity gradient microbial communities from Chesapeake Bay, USA - CPBay_Sum_0.6_0.8_DNA | ecosystem: Environmental > Aquatic > Marine > Coastal | place: USA: Chesapeake... | reverse complement strand
GCGCTGGTGCTGGCGCCAGCGGGTGAGCGCCAGGTAGTCGTCGCCCTCTGCCTGGTAGGGCTGGGCCAGGCTGGCCGCGGCGAGCTCGGCAATCAGCTCGGCCAGTGGAGTTGTGGGGGCCGAGCCCCAGAACACGGCCCCGAGCAGGTAGCCGGGCGCAGCCCGCACCAACCCGTCGTCGTCGGCAAGCAACGTCAGGCCGACGAACAAGCGAAACGCCTCGTGCGAGAGACACGCGGTGACGCGGTCCTCGAGCAATTCCGGCTTGATGGTTCGAATCTTCCTCATGGGGTCTCCATCGGAGCAAGGGTCAGCTCGACACGGGGGCGCGCGGCGTCCTTGGCCAGGCGCGAGCCGTCGAGGCTCAGGATTAGTCGGTCGTCGTCGACGACGCGGGCGCGCTCAAGCGCATCCGAGACGGCGGCGAGGTAATTGAGCAGGTCGCCCACCGCGCGCTCCCGGTAGACGGTGGCGGTAAGGCGCACGGGCACGCGCAGCGGCTCGCGGGGGTGCCACTGCTGCCGGAGCTCGAGCACGGCGCGGGTTTCCCAGGCGCGGTGCTGGGCGCTTTGAATGAGGCGGGGGCGGCCGCCGGCCTGGACGATCTGTTGGCTGTTCTTCTTCGTCCGCGGAGCGCCTTCGATCACCAGCGTCATCGGGCGCGCCAGACGGTGGCCCTGCGGCCAGAGCGGGTCGGGCGCACCGTCCCCGAGTCCTCGACCAGGCCCCGGGCCACCAGCTCGAGCCGCCGCGGCCGCTGGGTGTTCGGCTGCATCGGCAACCGCTCCTGCATCTCTTCGTCGGTGAGCGGACCGGCTGCGCGCAGCAGCTCGAGCACGCGCGCCCGCAGGGTGGCGGCGCCGCCTTCGATCATGCGGGCCGCCTCTTGCGAGCGGCGAGCCGGTGCCGAGAAGTCGAAGGTGAGGGTGCGGGTGTCGACCACTTCCGCGGCGCGGCTCATCGGGCACCCCGCGTGCGGAGTGGCCACTGGCGCAGGATCTTGGCCGAGCAGCCGGTCAGCTCCTCGAGGCGGAAGGCCAGATCCCAGGAGGGGCGCGCGTACCCGCTATCAATCGCCCGAACGGAGCCAGGGTGCAGGCCCAACGCCTGCGCAATCTGCCCCCGACTAGCCTGCAGCGGCCCTTGGTAAAACTGCCTCAGCGGGTGAGTTTTTCTCATTTGCCCCACTGTGCATCAATTTCCTACATAGTCAACGGTGAAAGTTGAGGCGCTAGCGCACGGGTCGGTTAGCTAGTAGCTTATGCACTGTGGGTGTGACATTGGACGATGTGGTGCGTGCGTGGCTGGAGGCCCAGTCCAGGACCCGAAACTGGTCGGAGTTGACCCGGCTGGCCGGTCTTACTGATCGTGGCCACTTTCGGCACTACCTGTACCCTGATGCGGCAACAAGGCAGCGTCACTTGTGGGTTCACACCCTAAGCGACCTTGGGCACGGGCTGGGCTTGTCGGCGCGTCAGTTGTTGGAGGAGCTGCGCGACATGGCGCTGCTGATGGAGCAAGGCACAGAGGACCCCGTGCCACCATCTGTTCGTCAGCCGCCTGTCGTGCCAGCGCCGTCGTTGGCCGATCAGTTGCGCCTGGTGGCCGAAGCCCTTGAAGCGGGCAAGCTGCCGCCGGCCTCCATGGCCAGTGGCGAGCTCCGGCGCCTTGGGGTCAGTGCGCCCGCGCCCTTCGTAGCACCAGCCGCCCCTCGGCCAGATCTCGACGCCGCAGCGCCAGCGCCGCCCCCACGGCGTCCGCGAGGTCGGCCGCCCAAGTTGCCGCGCTAAGGTCGACGTAGTCGGCGCAGCCCCACTGCCGCGCCTCATGTGCCTCGAGCTCGTTGGCCCGCCACCCCAGGGCGATGACCGCCGGAGCCAGCGGCAACGCCCCCAGCAGCGGCGCCCACTCGATGGCCCGCGAGCGCTGCCCGCCGAGGCGCACGTCGAGCAGGACGCAGGTGGAGCGCCAGCGCCGCGCCGCGCTCAGTAGTTCCTCGATGTGGCCGCAGTAGGCGCGCGGCCACGGCAAGGCGCCACCGACGGCCAGCCCCACCTCGAACGGGGCCGCCAGCAACACCGCATCTCCCTCCGGCGGAGTGAAAAGGTCTCGCTCCATGCGCAAAACCTTACACAAGGGGTGTGACGGGCTGCTATGTGCATGTTTTGCACACGATGGTTGTTTTTTTTGACTTTTTCTCCGACGAGCAGCGAAGAAAAATGATTCAAAGTTGTTGACAGGTGTAGAAAAACGATGCACTTACTGGTCATCAACCAACGCCGGGAGGCGAGACGATGACCACCACGCTGCCGCACTGGGACGCCTGGTCTGACGCAGGCCAGGAGCTGCTCCTCCACCTCGACCGCATTTCGGGCACCGCCTATCTCTGGTGCCCCCGCTCGGAGCGCAGCCTCTGGGTGGGTCGCATCTGCTCCGATGCGCAGACTCCGGTCTGGGCCGCCGACTGGGGATGGCGCAGGGCCACCGTGGCAGAGCTCGAGGCGCTGCTCGAGGCGGTCTGCGAGGTCGACCTGGCCGACTGGGAGTGGGACTACCTGGACCGCGCGGCCGAGCGCAACGGCCGCTACCACGGCGCCGTCAGCCCGGCCACTGCGGCGGTGCTGGCCGGTGGCGAGCCGACGCATGAATATCTCTGCGAGCTGCTCGAGGTACTGCAGCTCGACCGGCAGACCTGTCCAACCTGCCAGCGCACCCACGCGCTGGTCCTCGACGGCTTTCGCGAGTGCGCCGAGTGCGCCGCTCCGCAGCTCCAGGCGGTGTCGTGATGCGCGGATGGTGGCCGAATGACGACGTGCTCGAGGTCGATCTGTCCGCTTTTCGCGACGGCGGGACACAGCGGCTGCTGTACTCCGCTGATCTGCACCGAGTCTTGGTAGGTCCTCCAGGGTCTATGGAAGCGGCTGACGCCGATGAGCAGTGGGAGCTGCCGGCGGGATGCGAGGCGGCAGCGCTGGCCGACTGGGTAGACGGCGCTGAGAGGGCTTTCTCGTGCCTCAGGGATGCGATTAGGGCGCAAGAGTATCTATCGGCGCCTTGCCGGCTGCTCACGAGGCAGCAGATCGCAGCGGGTCTGTGCCTGCTGTCGGAGGCGCAGTGATGCGCTCCGAGATGATCCGTCACGTCGAGCGGCGCTTGGCGCGTCAGTACCTGCTTGAGCAGGTCCACGCCACCGGCTGCTGGCTGGTGGGGGCCGCTGCCTGGGGCGCCGCAGGGTGGGGCACTGCTCACCTGCTCGTCGCCTACTTCTGTGAGTGAGAGGAGGAGCCCATGACTACTGCACTGATCAAGACTTCTGACCGTATCGACGCCCTCCTCGCCACCGGCGACGTGGGCAGGCTGTCACCCGAGGAGCGGGTCGAGTACTACCAGCGGCTCTGCGAGTCACTGAGCCTCAACCCGCTGACCCGCCCCTTCGAGTTTTTGACGCTCCAGGGAAAGACCGTCCTCTACGCGAAGAAGGACGCCACTGACCAGCTGCGCAAGTCCAATGGCGTCTCTATCACCGTCCTCGAGCGCGCCACCGTTGACGGCGTCCTTACCGTGACGGTGCGCGCTACCACCCGCGACGGTCGCTCGGACGAGGACTGCGGCGCCGTCGTCGTGGGCAATCTGCGCGGAGAGGCGCTGGCCAACGCGCACATGAAGGCGCTAACCAAGGCCAAGCGCCGGGTGACGTTGTCAATCTGCGGGCTCGGCATCTTGGACGAGAGCGAGCTCGACACGGTACGCGGCGCCGTGCCGCTGGACGCGGTGCCCACTCCGGTCCTGGCCGAGGCGACCACCACGACGACAGTGCGCCCTGGCGCCGAGGAGCGCCGCCGCCGCTTCGACCAGGCGCGCCAGCATGAGCACGCCCCGACGCAGCTTGAGCCGGAGGCAGGTGGCCCGGCGCCCTCGCCGCTCGATGCGCTGCTTGAGCGCATGGCCACTGCCGGCCCTGATGACGTGTCGGGCATCCTCTCCGACATCCAGGGCGCTCCAGCGCTCAAGGCCAACCAGGCGGTGCGCGCCGCTTACGGGGCGATGGTGCAGCGACTGCGCGCTGAGCAGCAGCGGGAGGCGGGGTGATGGCCCTCGCCGCGGACAACCCGGCCCGCGCTGCGCTGGCCGCGCTCGATGGGCCGCCGCCTGAGCCCGAGCGGGGCCGCGCTGCAGCCACCGCCATCGCGCTGCTCACCGCCGACCAGGTCCACGCCGCCCTCTCCGCGGCCGGCGACACCGAGGCGCTCATGCGCTGGTCGCGACTGGTCAGCCAGCTGGTCGAGGTCCGCGAGCACCACCTGCCATCCCCGAAGTGACCGACGAGGACTACGAGGAGCGCGCCGCGATCAGGGAGCACCTGGGCGGCCTGCCCCGCGCCCTCGCCGAGGCCGCTGCCCGCGACGACGTACTGAGAATGAGGCGCCCCATGCTACGAGCACCCACCGGATCACAGATCGAGCTGTTTCTCGCCTGCCTTGGGCCGTCGGCTCTACCGCGCGTCGTTGACGAGGGCGGCGAGGCGGCGCAGCGCGGCGTGGCCATCCATGAGTACATGCGCGCCGCGGTCGTCGAGGGACGGGAGATTGCCCTCGCCCAGACGGCGCTTGAGTACCGCGAGGAGTGCGCCGCGCTTGAGTTGCCCGAGCTCCCCGCTGACTCCGAGGTCCACGCCGAAGCTGCCTATGCCTGGGACTGGACGACCGACAAGACCGTGTACCTCGGCGACAACATTGGCCGCGGCTACCCGCCAGGGACCGCCGCCATCGCCGCCACCGCTGACTTGGTGGTGCTCGAGCGCGCCGGCCGGGTCCGGGTGATCGACTACAAGACCGGCCGCTCGGACGTGACCGCAGCCGCGGACAACGGCCAGCTGGCGCTCTTGGCGCTCGCCGTCGGTCGCTACTACCGCGCCGCCGAGGTGCAGGTGGAGCTGTGGCGCCTCCGCGATGACGGCTCCTGGTACCGGGACGTGGCTATGTTGGATGCGCTAGACCTCGACGACTGGGCTGCGCGCCTCTCCGCCCGGATGCGCGCGCTGTTGGCGCATGGTGCCGCACCAGACCTGCGCACCGGTCCGCACTGCGCTCGGTGCCCCTCGCGGCTCCACTGCCCGACGCGCACCTCGCTCCTCCGAGCGACAATGGAGCAGGGCAGCCAGGGACCGGTCGAGCTCAGCCGCGAGACCGCCGGGGCGGCATGGGTACTGCTCGAGCGCCTAGAGGAGGCCGCCGAGCAGCTGCGCCGCGAGCTCGAGGCGATGGCCTCCGAGGCGCCGCTGGCGCTGCCCGATGGCCGCCAGGTGGCGATGCAGGTGCAGTCGCGGGAGTTCATCGTGGGCGAGGTCGCCGAGCAGATGTTGCAGGAGCTGGTGGGCAGCGAGACCGCGCAGCGCATCGTCAAGCGCTCGGTATCGGTCACGCAGGCCGACGTGAAGCGGCAGCTGGGCAAGCAGGCCGGCGAAGTGCTGGCCGAGCTGCGCCGGCGCGGAGCCATGAGCTCCAAGCAGTACACGCGGCTGGTGGCCAAGTGACCGCGGCCAGCAATTCGACCTGGCGGCGCGCGCGCCACGTCTGGATCTCGGCGCAGGCGCACCTCGACGCCGTCGAGCTCTTGATCGAGTCGGCGCACCCGCTTCACCGACCGGGGCTTGAGCCGATGCGCCAGCGAGCGCTGCAGCAGATCGAGGACGCGCAGGCGCTGATTGATGCACAGGAGGCGGGACGATGAGACACGCAGAGAAGCACTGGGAGCACGACGGCCGCCCCTACTGCGGGGCGGTGGCACAAGGGGCGTTTGTGGTCGAGGTGTGGCGCGCGGTGACGTGCGCGTGGTGCCGGGCGCGGATGTGGAGCGGCGGCGGGCGCATCTCGAGGGCGGTGCACTAATGCTGCCCAGACACGTAGACCAGGCGACGCGCAACGCCGGCGAGAGCTGGCCGCATGTGTTGGCCCATGCACTGTCAGCTGGGCAGCCGATGCAGCGCCTGGAGTTGCCGCAGCCCCGGGAGACCTCCGGTCAGCGCGCCGCTTGGGTGGTGGCGGTGGCTGCGCTGTACGTGCTCGGCGCGTGGGGGATGCGATGAGCGGCATGAGCGACTTCGCAATGAAAGAGGCAGAGCGGATGCGCGCGCGCTACGCGAAGCATCGCGCAGCCGGTAAATGCGGCCGCTGCGGCGGGACTCCCGACGCTGACCACCGGTCCTGCGCCGCCTGCCGGTCCTACACGTACCAGGCGAAAGTGCGTCACATCGCGCGCACGGGCGGTGCTGCATGAGCTACACCGGCATGTATCCGTGGTGCCCAGACTGCGAAGGGCGCGGCGCGCTGCCCTGCACGGTGTGCGTTGGCGGCCACGCCGACTGCGAGCGGTGCGAGGGGACTGACATGGAAACCTGCGCGCTGTGCGAGCGCCTGTCGGCGCTGTTTAGTGGAGAACGGGTCCGCGACGTGGTGGCTATGGCCAAGGAGTTGGTGTCTCTGCGGCACGACGCGAAGGCGCGACGACTCGTCGTGACGACAGGCGGCACCTACCTCGGCAGCGTCGACTTCGACGCGGCGCTGCGGCAGCTTGAGATTGAGCGCGATGAAGCCCGCGCTGAGGCCGCGCGGCTGAAAGACGAACGCGACAATGCCTGCGCCGCGCTCAACGCAGGCTTGCCCAGCGTGCGCGAACTTTTGCTCGCCCGCGACGAGGCCCGCGCCGAGGCCGAGCGGCTCCGCAACGCCTTGGCAGCTATCGCGCTTGACGAGTACGAGTCGCTTCATCTGTCGGTAGAGGCTGCCCGTCGGGAAGGTGCCGAGGCGATGCGCGAGGCGGCGGCACAGTGGGTGGCCGACTTTTGTGCGTCTGGAAAGGCGCAATCTATCCGCGCCCTGCCGCTGCCGGGAGAGGAGAAGCCGTGAGCGCCCACGCCCTCGAATACTGGCGCATTCAGCTCCACGCCCTCGCCGACTACCTGGCGGCGCAGGCGCGTGCACGGCCCGAGCTTGGCGACGAGCTCCGCGGCCGCTACTACTCCGCGGCGGCCGAGGTGCGCGTGGCCGCCGCTCGAATCGAAATGCTCAAGGAGACCCCATGACCACGACAACGCAACGCCTGTCCGCCCTGTGGAAGCGCACCTCGAAAAACGGCGCCGAGTACCTGACGTGCAGCCTCGGCGACGCCCGGCTGATGATCTTTCCGAACCGCCACAAGAGCGGCGAGCGTGACCCCGATTTCAAGGTCTGGGTCGTCGCCAGCGCGCAGGGCGAAGAGTTGACCCAGCCGGTGCAGCTGGTCGTCGAGCCGCTGCCGCCGAAAGGGCAGCAGGGCGGCTACAGCCGCCCGGCGCCGTCGGCTGCGCCTCCGCGCCGCGACGAGCGCGCGCAGTTCTTCAGCGGCCCATCGCAGCCGCGGCAAACGACGATGCCCACAGAGCCTGGGCGCACGGCGGCCATGCACTCCGATGACGACTACCCGTTCTAGGTGATGCGTGAGCTGGCTCTTTTCGCGGGCGCTGGTGGAGGCATACTCGGAGGCCACCTCCTCGGCTGGAGGACAGTCTGCGCCGTCGAGTGGGACGCCTACGCCGCAGGCGTATTGCTCGCCCGACAAAATGACGGAGCTCTCCCGCCTTTCCCGGTCTGGGATGACGTTCAGACCTTCGACGGATATTCCTGGCGAGGAGTTGTTGACGTGGTTTCGGGCGGCTTCCCTTGCCAGGACATTTCCGTCGCAGGCAAGGGGGGGGGATCGACGGATCGCGCAGCGGCATGTGGCGGCACATGGCGCGCATCGTCAGTGAGGTTCGACCGCGCTACGTCCTCGTGGAAAACTCACCGGCTCTTGTTCGACGAGGACTTGCCCGAGTCATCGGTGATCTTGCCTCGCTGGGGTATGACGCGCGATGGGGCGTGCTGGGAGCGCACGAAGTCGGCGCTCCGCACAAGCGCGATCGGATCTGGATCCTCGCCCACCTACCCGACGCCATGCACGATCGACTCGGGGAGTCGTTTCAATCTAAGTTCATCGCCGGGAGCGAGTCTGCGCCCGACACTAGGCGCGATGGCGCGGTTCAACCTGTGGCCTACACCGACGGTGCAAATGGCGCAAACGTCAAGCCTTCGCCAAGCGAGCGCGGACAAAGAGCTTCATCGATCGATGTTAAAAAACCGATTTCCCATGTGTCTTTCGACGGCAATTCAAGGAAAAAGCCCGCTGTGGACCCCACCGGCGAAAATGTGCCCCACACCGCTGAATGCCGAGGTTGGTGGCCCGCTGAACCCGATGTGGGTCGAATGGCTCATGGGGTGGCCTCTCGGGTGGACCGACTTAGGGCCATTGGCAATGGACAGGTTCCAGCAGTGGTGCGCCTCGCATGGAGGACGTTAGCATGAGCGCCACCGGCCGCAGCGCGGTGCGAGCTCCGCGCGACTACTACCGCACGCCGGCCTGGCTGGTCGAGGCGGTGCTGCCGCACCTCGAGCAGCGCCTGCCGCCAGGTCGACTGCGCGTGCTCGAGCCGGCCTGCGGGGATGGGGCTATCGTGCGCGTGCTCGAGAGCGCCTGGGGCGAGCGGGCCACCGTCGACGCCGTCGACCTCGAGCCGCGGGGCGCGATGGTCGGCCGCGCCGAGGCCCGCTGCTGGATCACCGACCCCGGGTGGTCTCAGCAGTACCACCTGATCATCACCAACCCGCCCTACAAGCAGGCTGAGCGGTTTGTTTGGCGCGCGCTCGAGCGCCTGTATCCCTACGGCGTGGTGGCGATGCTGCTGCGCCTCGGAATGCTTGCCGGGCGTTCGCGCCTGTCCATGTGGCGCGAGCTGCGTCCGTCAGTGCTGGTCTCGCCGCGGCGCCCATCGTTCACCAGCGACGGCAAGAGCGACGCCAGCGAATACGCCTGGTTCATTTTCGACGGCGCCGGCCGTCTCGACTGGCTGGAGGTGTGACCGTGAAGCGTAAGCGACGAGAGCCACGACAGGTCCGCGTCGAGCTGACGCCGGCAGAGACGGATGACCCGGTCGCCGTGGAAAAGCTGATCCGCATCCTCGCCCGACTACTCGACGACGCCGAGCCGCGCCAAACTTAGACCCATGCGCACCCGAGCAGCCATCTACGCCCGCGTGTCCTCGGCAAAGCAGAAGGACGCCCAAACCATCGCCTCTCAGCTCTCGACGCTGCCCGACTACTGCAAGCGGCAGGGCTGGGACGTGGTGGCGACCTTCATTGACGACGGCAAGAGCGCCAAGGACGGCGCCGAACTCTTGGCCGCTCGCGACGGCCTGCGCCAGCTCCACGCCGCGGCCGCCCGGGGCGAGCTCGACGTGGTCGCCGTGGTCGATGTGGACCGCTTCACCCGCTCTGAGTACCTGGACGAGCGCGGCGCCGTCTATGGGCCGCTCCAGCGTCACGGCGTCAAGATCGCAGTGGCCTCGACCGGGTCGCTGATCGAGTGGGGCACCGACACCGGCGACTTGCTGCTCGGCGTCGGCAACATGCAGTCGGCGGGCTGGCTGCGGAAGCATCGCGAGCGCATCGTCCGCGGCAAGGAGGAAACCATCAGGCGCGGTGGCAAGCCCGCCGGCCCGACCCCCTACGGCTACCACTACGACCGCGCCACGAAGACGTGGAGCATCGACCCCGAGCAGTCCGCCATCGTCCGCGAGATCTTCGCCCGGCTCGCCGGGGACGACACTTGCCAGGGAATCGCCGCCGACCTGCAGGCGCGCGGCGTGGGCCGCCCGCGCTCCGGCGCCTGGACCCGCGCCCGCGTCTGGAGCATCGCCAAGCAGCGCCATCTCGTCGACGGCCAGTGGGTGGCCGACAAGCGCCGCAAGCTGACCGTGACGGTGCCGACCTTTATCAGCGAGGAGGAGTGGCGTCGCACCGACCAGGCACTGCGCCTGCGCGGCACCGGCCGCGGCCGCCAGCGCCACGGCGAGGAGCGCCTGCTGCAAGGGCTGATGACCTGCGGCGTCTGCGGGGCTGGGGTCGGGCTCCACTACACCGGCCGCCCGTCAGTAGGCGAGGAGAAGAAGGTCTGGTACTACTGCAGCAGCCGCCGCCGAGCTCACTCCGACCCTCACCTCGGTCAGCCCTGCTCCCTGCCCATGTTTCGCGCAGAGGAGCTGGACGCGGCGGCATGGGCCGAGATTGAGCGCTTGGCCTCTCGCCCTGACCTCCTTGAGCGCAGCATCGAAGCCCGCGGCGAGCGCCAGCAGTCAGTCGCCGCCTACCGCCGCGACCTGGTCGCCGCTCAGCGCCAGATCGAGCGCTTCGACAAGCGAGACGCTCAGATCATGGCCGACTACGTCAGCGGAGTCGTCGCGGAGAGCGCCTACCGCGAGCTCTTGGCGACCACCAAGAAGCGCCGAACATTGCTTGAGCGACAGGTGGCCGCCGCCCGCGCGCAGGTCGAGGCCGCCGACCGCGACCAGGAGCAGACCCGCGTGGCGCGCGACCTCCTGGCCGCCCTGCGTCACCGCATGAAGCGCGCTACGCAGGCCGAGCGGCGCGCCATCGTCGCAGCTCTGTTGACAGCAGGCGGTGAGCGGGGCGCCATCCTCGAGGCCGACGGCACCCTCCGCGGCTCGCTGCTGCTAGCGGCCGCCGTTGCACCTCGTACCACTGTTGGTTACTCCGACGAACAGGCGAGCAACTGCGCCATCCCGCTGACCGTGGCAGCGACGGCAAAGCACCGCTGACGGGCCGTTGTGCTCCGTCGACGCGCCTAGTAGCCCGAAGCCCACTGAAAGTGCATAGGGTCCGGCGTGGGGAAGTCGCCGCCCCAGGTCCAGCCCACCGCTTTCCAAGCATCAATGAACGCCGGCGGCATGTCGGTCTGCAGTGGCTTGCGCATCGGATTGGTGGCGGAGTTGAGGTCGACTGCCGCGGCCACGCTGTGGATGGACAGCCCCGAGTCCCAGCCGATCACCGCGCCTGGCTGCGAGACGGTGCGCTTGGGCCGCGGACAGAAGCAGCCGATGGTTTTGATCGCGTAGTCCGGCGTCGCCCGCTGCGCCCGCTCGAGCGCCTCAAGCAGCGGCCCGGCGATGAGCCGATGAACGTAGAGCCTTCGCTTGAGAGTGGGCAGCGGCAGGGCAACGCAGCTCTGCGACTCCCAGTTGAGCGGCTCATAGATTCGCCAGCCGCCGCGAGGGTCGCGCATGATCTTGACCTCGCCGTAGGCGGCGCGGATCGCGCTTAGGCCGCGGGGAGGGCCGGCCATCAGCCCGGCCCGAACTTGGCGTTGATGGCCTGGTCGACCTCGGCGCGCACCCGGGAGAGCGCCCCGTGCAGGCCGCCCACCACCTCCTGCGCCGCGGCCAGCGCCTGGTTGAGCTTGGCCAGCGCCGCCGCCTCATCGCGCTGGTGCGCGGCCTCGATGGCGGCTGACACTAGCTTGGCGCCCTCGGCGGCCAGCTGCAGGGCGAGCTCGAGCGCGCTCACAGCGCCACCCCCAGCGCGCGCAGCACGGGCTGCAGCTCGGCCCAGGAGCGAGTGGCCAGACTGACCCACGCCGCCAGGTCGGCGGGCGCCTGGGAGCCCTGCGCGACCCCGTCACGGGCAAGGCGCAGCGCGCCGACCGTCCCCTCGAGCGCGGCGGCTGCCGACTGGCACTGGCGGTGGACCCGCTCCACCTCGGCCACCGCCTCGGCCCGGACGTGCGCCGCTTCGACCGCGGCGAGCTCGCGGGCGCGACAGGCGGCCGGGAGGGCATGGGCGGCCGACTCTGCGGCCCCGGAGAGCACGGTCAGTGCCCCGTAGGAGTGCGAGACCGAACAGCCGGCAGCAAGCGCCAGCGCCAGCAGGCCGGCCCTCACTGCGGCTCCCGAGGGCCGAGGATGCGGAGCACCGGCCCGAGACCGGGAAGGGCGCCGAGGAGCCCGAAGACCAGCTGGATGCTGCTGTTGGCCTTCAGCGGCGAGCGGGCGATGGCGTCCTCGACGATGAGCAGTGCACCGCCGACGAGGAACAGGTAGTGCGGCGGGTCGCCCGCCTGCAGGAATGCGACGAGAGAGGACACGATCACCTCCAGAGATGGAGCAGCCAGCCGAGCAGGCACAGAGCGGCCACGCCGGCGACGAGCAATTGCGAGCCGCGCGGCAAGCGGCCGAACGCGGCGAGGTCAACCCACGGGCGCGTCACGTCGGCGCGCAGCGAGGGGAGCTGCGTGGCCACGTCGGAGACCACCTGCGCGACCATGGCCCGGTCAGCGGCGGCGCTGTCCTGCAGGCGTTGGCCGATGGTCGACAGGTCGTCGAGCTGGTCCTCGAGCATGTCGAGGCGCGTCTCGAGAACGGTCAGCCGGTCGCGCGTCGGGCGCACGCCGTTTTGGATGGGGCGCATTTAGCGCGCGCGCAGGGCGGCCGCGGCGGCGAGGAGATTGGCGCGCTCCTGCTTGGCCGCGTCGAGACTCTGCCGCAACTGCTCAAGGCGCAGAGTGCGCTCTTCGCGCCGTTGGCGTTCGACGGGTGCGCGGTCAGGCGCCGGCGCAATTAGTGCTGGCATTGGTGGAGCAATCACAGGTCGAGCTCCCCAGAGGCCGCCAGGTCTCCGATGGCGAGCACGAGCTCGTGTGAAAAGTCGACCTGCGCCTGGTGGAGGTCGCTGGGCACCTCGGCGACGATCTCTTGCCCGTCACCGTCGGTGATGGCCTGTCCGCTACCCGGAACGTGCAACGGTCGCATGATCATAAAGCGCTCGTTGTCCACGCGCGAATAGTACAGGTTAAGCGTCAGGTCTCCGGCCTCAGAAAGGGAGCCTACGCCGATCCGCAGCTTCAATGTGCCGTTGTTGGTGGTCACAAAACGCTCCTATGAGAGGGCAACTTGGATCCAGCAAAAGCCGGCACCCGATGAGGCTGTATTGTCGCCAGTCAGCGCGCGGCCGATAATTGCGCCAGCGCCTGGAGTGCCGTTGGTGACCTGTCCAGCGGTAGTGCCCGAGGTGCCGAGCAGCTGCCCCGCGGTCGGGGCGAAGCTCGCAGCACACTTGGCCTTGCAACGGCCAAAGGTGACCACCTGAACGTTGGCGTTAGTGGCGGTGGTGATGGCCACGCCGGCAATGGTCGTGAGGTTGGCGGACGCGGCGGCGGTGGCCACGGTCTTCGCAGTCGTCGTGCCCGACCACACCACCACCTCGCCGGCGGTCACTGTGCCTGACGCTACGTATTCCTCGACAATTGCCGCGGTAACATCGCTGTTTCCGGTGCCCATCGCAAAATAGGTCTTGTGCGTAGCGGCGTTGAGCTGCAGGCATGGAACGCCGGAAGAGACCGCTGATCCGCCAATCGTAAAATGCGGCGTCGACAGCCCGGCCGCCCCTGAAACAACAACGGAGTTGCCGACCAGCAGCTGGCAGGTGTTGTACAGCAAGGCTGTGCCCGCCGTGGTGGAAACTTTGAGCTTTGCCAGTCCGTCGGAGCTTTCAAACCAAAAGTCATCAGCGGTTGACGCCTTGAACTTGCCCTTATTTGCGGTTCCTTGCGCCGATGGCGAATAGTACCAGAGCTCGGTGCCCGCATTGCGGACGCTGACTGTTTTGGCGGTGGCATTGGACAAGCTGCTGACGCTGTCTAGGACGGTGCCCACCGCAGATGCGCCATTTGCCGTCGCAGAGCGAATCTCGATTGCAGCGTTTCCGGGGACTAGCAGGTAGTTTGCAGCGCCCGCGTTGTCTTGTATTTTTAAGAGGTTGCCGATAGACGAAGCGGCGTCTTTGAGCACCAGGCCTAGCCTCGTGCTGTCGAGCGACAGCGTGCTATCAGACTGGCCCGCCCCCGTCCCGTATGCGCCAGACAGCGTCGAGCTGCCGCCGCCTCCTCCTAATGCAGTGTCAGTGCCGTCGGTTTTGCGAAACCTAAGCACATTTGGCACCGCAGAATCGACCCAGATGCCATTTAGCCCTGCCCCGATAGGACAGGAGGATTGCCCAGAAACCTGGACCGCGGTGGCGCGAAACGCTGAGATCGGCATCAGTCAACCTTGGGTGCGGCAGCGCGCACGATCTGTAGTGTCTGCATGTCCACGCCATCGCTTTCGGCAAGGCCGTAGCGCAAGCGCAGCTCGAGCTGCACTCGGGCGGCGCGCTCTTGCGCGAGCTCGGCCTCGAGCTGCGCCAGGCGCAAGGTCAAGGCATCCTCCCGGCTGATGGCGTCGCTGCTCATGGGGTATCTACCACCACGCCAGATACGATCCCCGAGAACCTCTCCGAGGTGTTTACGGTTGCCCCGGAGCTGGTCACTCCGGTAAGCCACAGCGACACCGCGCCGCCAAGGTCGGTAATCCAAGGAGCGGACAATAAGACGGCGTAGTTACCAGGCCGAGCCGCCCAGACTGCCGCGACGGTATCCTGCGAGCCGGTGAAGGTGACCGAAAAGTTGACTACGGCCATCAGAGCACCTTGATCCAGAGGGCGGTGCCGTTGCTGCCTGCGGCTCCGTTCGCTCCGGTGCCGGTCTTTGTTCCTCCGGTGCCACCGGGACAGCAAGAGGTAGCGGTCAGGGTGGCGTTGCAGGAGCTGGCCGCAAGCAGCACTGTGCCGCCGCCGCCTCCACCGCCACCGCCGGCGTTGCCCGCGAGGGCGTTGGAGCCCTTCTGGCCTGGGGCGGAAAGGCAAGAGGGATCAAACAGTGACACGGTGCGGGCGGCCACGCAGAGCACGCCGCCGCCGTTGCCGCCTGCGCCGCCGGCGTTGGTGCTGTCGCCGCCGCCGCCGCCGCCCGAGCCGCCGCCGCCCAGCGTGTAAAAGGTTGGAGCAGTGGCCGATGCAGAGCCGTTGACTGACAGGAGGTAACCAAAGGTCGAGGGCGCGTAGCTGCGCACTACTTGCTGCGCCGAAGCGGGGGCGGTGACGGCACCCCCGCTTGCTGATCCACCGATGGAGCCGGCGCCAGGTGCTCCGCCGGAGCCACTGAGCGACAGTGCGCCTGGCGCTGCTACTCCTGCCGCCGGCGCGCCAGTGGCGCCGCTTGATCCCAATGCGCCGTTTAGAATGGTGCCCGCGGTCACCGAAGACGCGCCGGAGATGCCTGGGTACCACCCAGACGCCGTGATCCATCCGTAGTTGTTGATGGTCAGAGACGAGCGAACAAACACGCGGAAGCCGTTTGCGTAAATGCCTACCTCGTTGAGCGCCGCGCCCGTGATCGACAGCGACTCAAAATAGACATCTCGGGTGAGCTTGTACTGCACGCCTGCGATCAGCGTTCCCCACGACGTGCCGCCGGAGACTCCCCCGGTAGTCATCACCACGTTGCCGTCGGAACCGTCGCCAAACAAGCCACCACCGACGGCCAGCGTCGAATAGGTGACATAGTCGGCCAGCACCTTGAGCGGCTGGTAAATGGAGGCCGAGTTGGCGGTGTCCGTGTCGACCGGGAGCGACAGGATAGGCGCCACTCCGGGCGCTGGGGCTGCTGCGGGGCTCTGCGTCGACGTAGACGAGCCGGTATAGTTGCTCGGCATGGTGTTAGCCTACGTCCACGCCACGGGAAGAGTCACCGCCTCGCAAGGCCCCCACTTGCCGCGGGCGCCCCACGTCGACGAGGGCCAGCCCCACAGTTGGCCAAAAACTGGCACCACTGCCCCTACGCACTGCGCTCTAGCAGGACGCCACGTGCGCACGATAAAGCCGAGCGCTCCGAGAGCGTCAAGCGAGTAGTTGGCAAACGGGTTGGCGCTGGCCGCAAACGCCCAAACCGTGACTGAGCCCGTAAATGGCGCGGACGCGAGAAACGTCCACGCAAAACTAGCGTCTACCGCTCCGCGCCAGACCGCCACTGACCCTGCTCCGTCAGAAATTACCGGAGCCGAGATGAGGTAGGAGTTGACGTTGACCGGCGGCTTGTTCCATGTCGCCGTTCCCGTGGTTGAGTTTGAAAACGATACCGTAGCGAAGGTCTGCAGCTGCGTGCTGCTTTGCGGAAACAGCAAGGCAAACCGATTGCCTAGCGAGATATTGCCGTCGAAGACGTACCAAGGCGACGACGCAGGTATGGGCGCTTGGCCTGGCGTCGTGCCCGAGGTGAGCGCCGTGGCGAGGTAGTTGGGCGAAGTCACCGAGAGCAACGAGGTCGGGTCTGCGCCCGGCGTCGGTGCCGCACTGAGAGTCAGCGCCAAGCCGTTCTGCGTGATGATCACTGCATTGTCCCAGCCGGCAAACCACAGCTGTGCCAGCAGCTCCGCGGGCGCGCCGGCCCGCGACCAGGAGTCCCAGACCGTGCGCAGTCGCGTGGCAAAGCTGGCGTCGGTCTCGTTGGGACCACGCACGATTAGGCGCTCGGCCCCCAGGTGCGTCAATGCGCTGGCATCGGGCGCGTAGTCAGGAAAACGCGCCTTGGTGGCTGCCTTGTGCGCCGCCACCTGGGTGTCCATCACGCCACCGTAGGCTGTAACCTCAGCTTTGCCGTTGGCTTCCCCGACCAGCCAGGGAATGGGTAAACCCTGCAGCCACTCGACAATGGAGTTCGGCTCTTGTGCGCTCATGGCTAGACCGTCGCGTAGGTCAGAGACAGGGTTGGCGACTCCGGCACGACAAACGTTGTTAGGCTGCCCAGAACAAGGTTTGCCGCTGAGCCGTTGATCGTCACGCCGGAGCAGTCGATAACGCCGCTGACCGCCATGATCTGCTCAATGATTGCAGCGAGGCGCACTGTGCCGTTGATGCCCACCGAGGCCACGTAGCTGTTGAGCGCGCCTGAGATGCCTGTCTGTGCCGTCGCCAGCGACGCAGCGCTGACGGTCACCGTGCCGGCCAGGTTAATGTACTGACTTGACGGCGTCGACACTACCACTCGCTCCGTCGTCGGCACCCGCGGCGTCATGTAGCTCTGTACGGCAGTGATCGTCGCCGGGGCCAGCGCCCCAGTGGGGCCGGCGATGACCACGTTGACTTGAGAGCTGATCACCGCGTCAGGCGAGACGATGACCTGGGTGATCTGCGAGCCCACCGTCGGAGTGGCGGTGGCTAATAGATAGTAAAAGTTGGACGTGGGAATAGCCGACAGCGACGCCCAGCGGGCGCGGCAGCGTGCGGCCAGCGCGGCGTCGCTTTCGATGTCATTGCCCTGGGTGCTCACCCAGCTTCCCGGGCAGGAGAAGGTGAACGTATCGCCGGCGACGAACGAGGTGCCAGTGGCGCCGTTGTTCATCGTCACGGTCACGCCAATCGAAGAGATGGTGTACGCGCCCGCCGACCCGACCGCGACGTAAGGCGACCCGTCGAGCGAGTAGGACCAGGTGCAGCTAGTAGCCGTTCCCGAAGCGGTGATCAGCACCACCACCTGGTGGCTGCCCACTGGAGTGCCCGAAGGCGTGACCGTGCCGGTGCCTGATCCCACCTTGCCCACCGTCGAAAAGACAGTAGAGGGGTTGGAGATGGTCACTCCGGGCAGCGGCGAGACCAGGGTGATCGCGCTGCTGCTGGCGTCCGCGTACTTGGAGCCGGCAAACTCAGCCTTGAAGGCGAGCGACAGCGTCGACGACGGCGCCAGCGTGCCGCCGGTGGAGTTGATGTAGCGATTCCCGGTTGCCGCCACCACCGCGACTAGGTCGCCGGCCTGGATGTTGTAGGTGGGCGCCGCGGCGCTCGAACTCAGCACCATGGTCCCGACGGTGAAGCCGGCCGGGATGTAGTCGAGGCCATACATCTGGGCAGCCAAAAGGCGCAGCCAGTCACCGCTGGCGGTGTCGACGTAGCCGCCGCCGGCAATGGTCGGGATGTAGTTGGCGCTCACGTCGGCCAGCGCCGTGGAGAAGGCCATCAGCCGCGTGCGCTCCACGCCCATCGGCTGCCAGGCCGTGGTGGGAAAGCCCGCGGCCTGGTAGTAGCCGAGCAGCGTCGAGAAGATCTGCTGTGCGGTCTGGGTGGTCAAAAGGTCTGAGAGCGCCGCCATGTCAGCTCCCGAAGATGAGCAAGGTGTTAAGCGCCGAGACCGAAAGCGTCAGTTGAAACGGACCCACCGAGCTCGACACCTTGAGCGCTATTGTCAGCGCGCCCGCAGCAAAGGTCACCGCCGCCGAGGAACTCGCCACTTGCTCGTCCTTGAGCACCTCTGCCTCGACCGCCTGGCCGATGGCTGAGATCTGCCGCGGCGACAGCGCGGCGTTGAGAAACTGCCGCACATCCAACCCTGCGTCTGGGTCGTCGCCAATCAGCCCGAGCGCGCCCCGCGGCGTGATAAGGCGCCGCGCCAGGCGCTGCCCGATGAGCTGCTTGGGGTCGGTAACCTGCACGTCAACCAGGGGCAGGTCGCTGACGCAGTAGGTGTCGGTGCCATAGAGGGTTGCCATTAGCCGCTCACCGTGATGGTGCGCCCGCACGCGACGTTGGCGGTCAGCGTGCCGCCGCCGGTGACGCGCCACTGCAGACGCAGTGTGTTGCTGCCGGCGTTCATAAGCACCAGGCAGCGAAACGAAATTAGCACCGACGACGACAGCGCGGTGAAGTTGGCACGACTGCCGGTCATCTCGTAGACCACGCCGCGAGTGTTGTTTTTTAGCGCGATGTAGGCGTTGCAAGCGCTCGGGGTGCCCGCCGAGAGGTAGCAGGTGGCATCGACGTGGACCAGGTAGCGCTTGGCGATGGGCGCCACAAAAACCAAGTCTGAGTAGGCTCCGTTGGCGTCAACTAGCGTCGCCGAGGTGGTGCTCACCGTGCCCAGGGCTGCGGCATCGTCACACACCTGCACGCCGCAGGCAGCCATGGTCACGTCGGCAATCGCCGCCATGTAGGCCGCTCCGAGCCCCGCGGCGTCGGCCCCGAGCTGCGGCACTGCAGCCGAGCCGCCCGAGGCAAGAATCCCGCCGTTGGCGCTCGCACTGTCGCTCTGGCGCTGCGCTAGCGCCGTCGCCACGTTGTCCACGTCGGCGCTGACGTTGGTGATCTTGGTCGGGTAGCTGTAGGCCATGCTACGCCTTCACCGTCGAGTTGCCGCTGGCAACCATGCCATTGGCCAGCGTGTATGGGCCAGCCTGGCCGGTAACCGTGTCCGTCTGACGGGCCACTGGCAGAGTGCCGTTGTTCAGCGTGATCGAGTGGGCGCTTAGCGACAGCGAGAGCGCAGTGGCCGAGGCGTCAAAGAGGCAGCAGAAGGGGCGCTGCGGATCGCCGCGGTCCCAGCCAAGGCGCACCACGCAGCCCGGTTGCACGGTGGCGGTCACGCCGGGGATGCCGATGCGGAGCGGAACGCCGCCGAACCCTGGCAAGCGCGAGTCGAGCGGCTGCAGGTCAAGAGAGCTGCCCGACTGGCTGATCACCTTGGCGTCGTAGAGCGCGAAGTAGTCGACCCCGGCTACCGCCTGGCGGGCCAGCGAGTAGACCGCCGCCTTGATCGAGCGGTCGGCGTCGGAGACGTAGACGCGCGCGCGCATAGAGTTGGCCTCAATGAGGTGCTCGACGCGCGAGACCTGGCCGAGGCCGTCAATGGTCACGCCGGGAACGATGGCCGGCGACTCCACGCCGAGCTCGTAGGTCTGCTGTGCCGGGTCGTGTACCAGGAGCTCGTAGTCGTAGGCCGCGGCGGGCCAGCTCTCCGCGCCCACCCACACCGTGCCATCGGCCAAGACGCGCCAATGCAGGCCCGGCGACACTGCGCCGATCAGCGCCTCAAGCGCCTGCGATACCGGCACGCGAAAGACCGACCAGGCGAGCAGGTTGGTGGCCTGGAACGTGGCATCAGAGGACGCGGCCAGTGTCTCGCCAGCGGCGCCCAGGAGGCCCGAGAGCACGTCTCGGACATAGGCCCCCGGCTGGACGTAGGCCCGCGGCGTGGCGAGCCCGGAGAGGCCGCCCCGGCCGCCTAGGATGCGAACGTGCACGGCGTCAAGGAAGGAGCCGGTGCGGTCAGGAGCCACCACCCCGGAGAGCGAGAGGCCACCGGCGCTGATCGAGACCTGCGTGCCGGCCGAGAAGCCGGAGCCGTCGGGCTGGTCCAGGACCAGGTCGGCCGACCAGACGCCCTCAAGCGGCATGGAGATCGAGCCGCTCAGCACGTCGACCTCGTTGGCGGTTACGAGGCTCATGGGCCGGTGTTCCGGCGATTGGTGCCCGGCGTGGCGGGCGCCGAGGCCGCCACGGTGGCGTTAGGGTCAAGCGTGGATGGCTCGGCCTTAGCCAGCGTCTTGGTTGCCGAGCGCTGCGCCTTGGGACGCGCCACAAACTCGATGCCGGTGATGGTAAACAGCTTGACCTTGGGCGCCGGGCCGTCAATTGGTCCTTCGCCGCGCAGCACGATCATCGACTTGATGTCGTGCAGGGTAAATACCGGATGTGACACGTCGAAGGCGGTTGCGGTGTTCTTGTTCGCCTTGGGCATAATCACCGCCCAGAGGTCGTACATTTCCTCGAGCTGCTGCGGCGTCCAGATGCGCAGCGTGACGGTGATCTCGGCGGGGCGCACGCCGTGGGTGGTTACCGTGGCGCCGTCACGTCCAGCGGCCTGCTTAATGTCGCTCTCCTGAGACTTGACCACCTTTACGTCGGCCAATCCGGGAGAGATGAGGATGGGGCCAAACCCGACGTAGTCCCACTGGTTGCGTGAGTAAGTTTCGCCGGAGAAGCCGGGGCAGTAGAGCTCGCCATCCGAGCGGCGCAACACTGGCGCGCCCCAGAACAAGCCTCGCCCCGTTGGCGTGACGCCGGCGTATGGTGTCTCGGCCATTAGCCTGCGGCTCCTTCTGCCACTGCACGCTCAAAGGCGGGCAACACTGTGCCCACCACGCCGCGGCCGATGCCGGCGCCGATCTGTTGGGCGTTGCTCGGGGTGGCGTTGTAGACGTTGACCGTGGTGGGTGCGTTCATGGCCACCGGCTGGGCGCGCGACACATTGGTCGCAGCAGACGCTAGAGGCATATTTGACGCGGCAGCTAGATCGCGTGCATCCATGACGTTAGATCCGATCTTAGCGCCAAGGCGCATAAACGGGTTGTCGAGCGCCACCTTGAGCACGTCGACAAATGCCTGCACTGCGGAGACCAGTAGATTGGCGCCGGTCAGCATGGTGTCGATTGCTGCCTGCACCCTGGTCAGCCCTTCATCGGAGGCAAGCTGGCCGATCCAGTCGGCGATGCGCTCAAAGATTCCGCCGAGCTTCTCGACAATCTTCTTTCCCTCTGGCGTCGACGGGTCGAGGCGGCTAACGGCGCGCCCCACTGCGTCGGTCAGGCGGCGCCAGGCGGGCGACTCGGCCACTGTCTTGAGGTACTGATCTGGCAGGTTGCGCAGCATGGCGAGCTGCGCCTGCATCGAAGTGGAGTATTTGTCAGTGGCCGTCCCGAGCGTGCCGCCCTCGCGCTTGGCGATGGAGCGCTCGATGGCGTTGATGATCTTGAGCGGATCGGACATGCCGCCCTCGTGGACCATCTTTTTAGCCGAGTCGAGGGAGACGCCCGTATCCTTGGCCACCGACTCATAGACCTCCTTGGGATTGGTGTGCAGGCCCACGAGCTGCTTCTCGCCGATGCCTCCCTTGAGCATGATCGTCTCAAAGGCAGTGAGGGCATCTTGGATGCTGCCCACATCGCCGCCCTTGCCACGCATCACCGCCACGTCGGAGGCGGCAGCGAAAGCTGAGCGCGCCGCGTCCTGCGAAAAGCCCGAGTTGCGCAGCGGCAGCAACATCTCGCGGATCTGGTCGTCGTCGAGGCCGGTCTGGCTGGCAAAGCGGCTGGCGTCGTCGCGGAACTGTGCCGCGCCCGCCTTGCCCAGGGTCGACTCCTCGCCCAGCGCCAAGACCTCGGCGCGTGAGCCGACCTCAATGGCCTTCTGGAAGCCTTCAGCGACCAGCTCTACAGACTTGCGGACGCCGGTGACCCACAGATCAACCGCCCTCATGGCCAGGTTGGCCACCGCCGAAGCGCCGCCGGCGAGCATGGACCCGGCAAACTCCGCCTGGGTGTACTGAGCCACCGTGCGAAACGGCAGCTTGTCGGTAAAGCTGCTCCACAGCCCCTGGGGTTTGTCGCCGCGAATCTTGGCGCGCTCGCTGTTCAGCTGCTTCTGCAGGTCGAGCATCTTTTTGTAGCCGGCCGGGTCAGCGCGGAGCTTGGAGAGCTGCGCCTGCGCCTTCTTGATCTCGGCTGAGAAGTCGCGCACGCCGTTGACGGCGCCTTGCATGGGGTTGCCGCCACCGGCCGCCCGTGCGCTCTTAGCGGCGTTGGTCAGGTTGGCCATGGCGGCCGCCGCCGCCTGCACGCCGCCTGCGTTGAGAGCAGGCAGCTGGATCGCAGGCACCGCCTTGCCAGCGGCCTTGGCCGCAGAGGCCAGCGCCCGCAGCGCCGCAGCGATGTCGGTGGCGGGCTGGGTGACCGAGTCCTTGAGCTCGACTGAGAAGGCTACGTTTTCCATCAGCGCTTGCTGTATGCCTCCCTCAGGTGCTGCAGGCACTCGAGGCCGTCAGCCAGGAGTGCGAAACCAACCTCTTCCTCGACCGTCAGCTCCTGCGCCTCGAGGGCGTCAGCCCCGCGAAGCGCAGCGGCCAAACAGCGCGCCTTTGGCGAGACCTCCCCACGCTGCGAGGCGGTCTCCCAAAGGCTCACAAGTTTTTTGCGCGGACCTCGACGTGCGCGCCAGCGGCCTTGGTAAGCTCGCTGGCAAACGACATGGGAAACGCCGGATGTGCGTCGAACAGCTCGCGCACCGACTCGCGGTCAGGCCACCGAATCTGCGCCAGCGCCGCCTTTTCGGCCGCGTCGTGCAGTTTTTCCGCGTTGTCGCCCGCCTCGACCAGGTCGTGGCGGAACTTCTTGTACTCCTCGCGGTTGGGGCCGGTGATGACAAAGAAAAACGACTCGTCACCATCGACCAGCTCCACCAGGCGCAGCACGCGCCCAGGGAGTTTGGCCTTGATCTCGTTGACCTTCTCGGGGCTCGGCGCGTCCATCAGCTATTGGCCGGATCGGCGAACATTTCGATGCCGTTGAGCGCGATGCGCGCGATGGACATGTCGCACTGGATGGCCTTGGCCTCGTTGCCCTTCTGGTTGGGCGACGAAACTTTGGTGATACGGCAGCCACGCAGCGTGTCAGTGCGCACGTCGACGCCGTTGACGCTAAAGCTGACCGTCCAGGTGAAGTCGACGGCCATCAGTGGCACCGCACCGTTTCCGGTGAGCTGGGCCGCGAAGTCATCAAACTCCGAGGCCAAGATGGAAAACGAACCGGATCCGACGCCGTAGCCTGCGGTGCGACCAACCATCACGATGCTGTTGCCCTGGACGATGCCGGGCTCCTGCGTCGCGTCGTAGTTGATCGACTCCATGACGCCCTTGGATGGAGCGTAGAACGCTCCCGACGACGACGCCTCGCAAGACAGCGAGGTGAAGTCATATCGATTGCCGTTGATTGCAGTCTGCTGGGCCATGGTGAGCTCCTATCAGCTCGCGCTGATCGTCATGCCGATGTTGACCGTGACCGTGCGCGCGTAGCCGAAGGGCTGCACGGCGACGGCGATGATCAGCTGGCCAGTGGAAAGGACGTTGTTGGTGCGGTTGACCACCACCGAGGTGGCCACTGCATCCTGCGGCGAGCCGTCGACCAGCGCGCCGCGCAGCGCGGCGTTGATCCGCTGCTCGATCTGCTGCGCCTTCTTCTCGGTGATAACGCCAGGCAGGCCGTTGCGCGTCGTCGTCGGCACCTTGGAGTTGACCAGCGGCAGGGCGTTGAGGCGCGCGATGCCGCAGGCGCGGTCAATCACGCGAGCGTTGGTGACCGGGTAGTAGTCGCTCGTTGAAGCCGCGCCGGTGTGCGCGTCGGCCAAGTAGATGCCGTTGGCGCCTGCGCCGGAAAAGGTGCGCAGGCAGGTGAGGCCCGCGGCGTCGAAGCCCGGAGTGGCGTTCTCATCGCGGTAGAGCGAAGTGGCCGAGAGGATGCCGCCCGCCTGCACCCAGCCGAGATTCTGCGAGGCTTCCACGTCGGAGGCGCGCGCGGCCGCGGCCAGCACCGCGTTGCGGCGCAGCGACAGGCCCGAGACCGGAGAGGTCAGGGCGAAGTCGCCCGCGCAGGGGACGACGTGCGGCGTCGACATGCCCTGGCGTGCGGCGATGACCACAGCATCGGTGTCAGCCGAGTCGACGGTGACGCTGCCCGCGTTGGGAAGCACCGTGCCGACCGTGGGGCAGCCGAGGAAGAAGCGGACGTAGACGCCGTTGTTGAACAGCGTGGTAGACGCCGTTTCCAGCGATCCAGCCTGAGTGGCGAAGGCCGAGGCCGAGGCCACCGAGCCCACCACCGTCGCCATGCTGTACTGCGCGGAGGCGAGATAGGTGGTCTGCAGCGCCGTCATGGCGTTGGTGAGGTCGGTTGAGGTGTAGGTCGGACCAGCCGACGAGAAGGTGAAGTAGTCGCCCGCCGTCGAGCTACCCGAGAAGGTGAGCACCAGGCCGGTGCCGGGGATGGCATAGACACCACCTGCCGCGGAGACGATGGCCGCCGAGGTGTTGGCCGCGCTGCCGTCGAGCGAGTAGGTGAACTGCATCGTGCCGAGCGCGCCGCCCAGGATGATGGAAACCTTGACCGCGTAGTAGTCGATGGGCGAGGCGGTGAAAGTGGGCGAGGCTGGACCCGCGCCGGTGGGGTGCGCAATCACGCCGGCCGTGGAGATCGTGTAGGTGTCAGGCGTGCCGCCGGCGATGTAGCTGCCAGCGGTGAAGACCACCGTGCAGTACGTGCCAGGGATGAGGTAGCCCGTGGTCGACCAAGAAGCCGCCGAGGTGACCGGCTGCGAGGCCGCCGCCGAGCCGAGCTGGAAGGTGAAAGCGGCCGTGCCCAGAGCGCCCGCGGTGGTGCAGGTGATGGTGATCGCCTTGTGCGGGGCAATGGTCACCGCCAGCGTTTCGGCGCCGGTGCCTACCTTGGTCACCGAGGAGACGCCGCCGCGCGTCGACGGGTTCAGCGGCATGACACCCAGCACGCCGCCGGCGACCTTGAGGCCGTAGCTGGCGGCCTCGAGCAGCTCGCCCGCGCCGAGTGCGCTGGCCAGGGTGGCCGAGTCGCCGTAATAGGACAGGGTGTTCGGCGTGAGGTCGGTGCAGCACCCCAGCCACAGCATGGTCTGCGACGTAGACGCGGGCTGCAGGCCCAGGTTGCCGTCGAGAACGTTAATTGACACGCCTGGAAGTGGCATAGATCTCCCTCGCTAGGTCACAGAGTGTGAAAGCGCCACCGAGGAGACGGTGGCGTCGGCAAACGTGGTGTAGTCGGTGACAGTGAGCTCGACCTGGACGGTGAGCACGTAAGCGCGGCCGTAGCGCATGACGGAATCGCCAAAACGCTCCCAGCGCCCCGATACTGGGGTCCAACAAAGGCCACCATCGACTGCGCCGGTGGCCGGGTTTTCTGAAAGTCGCTGGATGGCCAGCGCCGAGAGGACGCGGCGGCGCAGGTCGTCGACGGCGTCGGCGTGGTCAACCGGCTGCGCACCCACGCTCGAGCTCCAGGCGCCGCACCAAAGGTCGCACTGCTCGACGATGGACCAGCGGTTTTCGTCGTCTGGGTCGCCTGCCTGCTGATAGCCGAAGGAGTTGACCGCGCCGCCGGTCGGGACGATGACCACGCGCGGGTCAGCGCTCGACTCGTCGGCGATGGCCTCCTCGCCAAAGCGCACGTTGACGCCGGCGAGCGGCGCCGCGCCCGAGAGCATCGTCACCAAGGTACCGTAGACGCCCACTAGAGCCACCCGCCGCGGAGCGCGTAACGAAAGTCGGCATTGACGCCCTCGGTCAGTCGCTGTGACCAGCGGGGCGGCAGCGGACGGCCGCCGACGGGGATGGTGCGACGACGCGGGAGGCGCGCAGTGCCGTACTCGTGGAAGCGGGCGTAGGGAATGCCCGCAGCGGTGAGCACAAACGAGTTGCGCCCAAAGGCGAGCTGCCAGGAGGCGCGATAGGCTCCGGTGCGCTCAAGGATTGGATTGCGCTGCTTGGTCGGCAGCCAGGCTGCGCCGTCCGGGTCGCGGCGGTTGGCATAGCCCTCATCGACCAGCTCCTGCGAGCGTGCCCCCATGTGCTGGGAGACGCCCTGCAGGAACCGCGGCGAGGCGAGGTAGCGCGCCCGCTGGATGTTTCGCAAGAGGGCGTCCACTACCAGTTACCCGAGCCAGTGTCTGAGCCCCACCCCGAGGAGTAGCCCCGCGAGGTCCAGCCGCGCACTGAGGAAGTCACCATCTGAAACGCGCCGTCGGTCTCGGTGCTTGTCGAGCCGTCGGTGGTGCCAGTGGGGGCGGAGGAGTCGGTGACATAAGAGGGCGTGGAGGCCCCCTTGCTGATTGAGTCCAGCCAGGCCAGCGCGTCGAGGTAGCGCTGCCGCACATTCTGGTCAGCCGAGCTCTGCGGGTTGTATCCGCGCGAGGTCAAGAGGTCATAAGCGGCGATGATGGCAACCGCGCGTGAAAGATCTTGGCCCCACTGCAGTAGCGGCAGCTGGTAGCGGCTCTGCAGGTAGCTGTCCGCTACCGCCGAGGCCGCCACCAGCGCCGCGTCCTGCGTCGTCGTGGTCACGTTGGCCAGCGCGCCCGCGACCAGGCCAAGGTTGGCAAGGTCGGTGCGCGTGGCGTACTGAGTCCCAGCGACGACGGGCATAGGTTACCCCTTGCCCTTCTTGGCAGGCGCTGGCGGCTCGGCGGCGGAGGGCGTCATGCCCGCCACCGCCACGTCGCCGGCGTCCACCGCGGCCTGAACAAGCGGCAGCTGCTCAGCCAGCAGATCAAGGTCGATCTGCTGATGGGCACGCAGGACGAAGCCCAGGAGCCTGGCCTCGTCCTTGAGCGCCACTGCGTGGATGTGCGTGAGTTCGAGCACTACGAGTTGCCTCGGATCATGCCGAACCAGAGGCCGGGGACCGCGCAGCCACGGGCGCGGACGCCCATCTGGTACACGTCGCGCTCAAACACGTTCGGGTCGTTCTCGCCGAAGCGCGTGACCATGTTCGGCGCCGCACGCAGCTGCCAGATGATGGGCCGGATCGGCATCGACGTATCGATGAGGTACCAGGCCGTTGCCGAGGTGATGAACGGGTTGACGATGATCTCCGCCATGCCCATGAGCACGTTGGAGCTCGGGGCCGAGGCGGCCGCCGCGCCGCTGATTGCGGTCGGAGAGAGGAAGTTGGCAGCGACGATGTCGCGTGCCGTCTTCTCGAGGGCCGGGCCGACCATGAGGATCGGGCGGCCGTAGTTGAAGACGCCGATGGGCGCGCCATCGCGACCGACGAAGCCCTTTCCGGCTGCGAGAGCGGAGACGAAGTTGGCCGACGAGAGCGCAAGGCTCAGGTCGTTGGACTGCGTGCCGCTGATCTCGCCGCTCGGGTCCTTGGGGTGCGAGGCCGAGAAGAATGAGACGCCGTCGTAGGCGGTCGGGTTGCTGGTCAGGAGCGAGACCACCTGCGCGTCGGGCCAGATCTTGGCGGCGCGGCCAAGCATCTTCGCCCAGGCGCCGTAGAGCGCGTACTGGTCGTCCTCGAGCTTGGTGCGGGCCACCTCGAGCGTGTCCTCGAAGAGGAGGTTGACCGCAGTCACTGAGCGGGAGACGACGTTGCGAACGTAGCGCTCGCCGACCCACTGGCGCAGCTGGGGGACGAAGTCCATCCAGCCGTAGATGTTTTGCTCGCTCGACGAGGGGAGCACGGTGCAGAACTGCTCGTAGAAGGTCGGCGCCTCGGTGAGGCCCGCCTGGAAGTCGGTGCGAAGGTTTGAGAAAAACGCAGAGAGAGAAGATGGCGTGATGTCCATGGTGGCTCCTTAGACGCCGGTTGCCGAGCGGATGCCGATCTCGACGAGCGGCAGGCTGTTCTCGTCGAAGCCCCAGAAGAAGCCAGCGACCGAGCGAGTAGAGGTGTTGGAGGTCTTGCGGATCGTCTGGTCGTCCTCGACGTAGACCGCGATGCCCACGTCGGCAGCGGCCACGGCATCGGCGCCGAGGTTGGCAAACGGGAACAGGCCCCGGATGCAGTCGACGCTCAGCGCGCCGTTGGAGCCGCCGGTGTTGTTCACGCTCTTTAGCGCGATGCCGACCACGACGACGTTGTTCGCCGCCAGCGACGAGCCGGAGACGGCGTAGCCCGAGCCGCGGTCGATGGCGACGATGCCGCCCTTGTAGATGACCGCGTTGGCCTTGAGGGGCACGGTGATGACGGGGACGACGGCGGTTGCCTCGGCCCCCTTTCGCGAGATGGAACGCTCTGCGGAGAGTGCAGCCATGGTTTCCTCCGGCCCTTAGGCCATGTCCTTGTCAGCGCGCTTCTGTGCACGGAGAGCCTCGAGGCGGCGCTTGAACGCCTCGCGGTCTGGGCCGGCCATGGTCTTGGCGACGGCGATTTCATCGGCGGTGAGCTCGTCTCCGGCGGCAGGAGCCGGCTCAGCGGCCACCTTGGGCTGCTCTGCCTCGGTCTGCACCAGCTTGGGCGCCGAGGCGAGGAAGGCGCGCAGCGTCTCGACGCCGTCCTCGCGGGCACGCATCTGCGCCACCCACTCGCTCTTGGACATTGCCGGCGACAGCTTGCCGTCAGAGAGCCCATCGGCGACCAGCGCATCGAAACGCTCGGTGCGGCGCTCGGCCTCGAGCTCGCCGAGGCGCTTCAGCGCCACCTGCTCGCGCTCATGGCTCTGCTGCATCGCGCGCAGCACGCCCAGCGCCTCGCCGGCGCTGCTCTTAGCCGTCAGGGCCAGCACGTCCCGACGGAACTCGACGAGCCGGGCCGCCTCGAGTGCGGCGTCGGTCTCGACGGTTTCGGCGCTCAGTCCGAGCGCCACGATCACGGTCTTGCTCATACCGCTCTCCTGGTTGCCCGGCGCTGCGCCGGGGGTTGCACGCGCTGCCATCAGTGGCGCGATCCCGTCGGCCGCTGGTAGGTTGGTCAGCGCAAAATTGATCAGCTCCATCACCCGCGCCGACTCGGGGTCGACCTTGCAGGCGATGCTGAAATACCGATACTCGCCAGCGGCGATCATGGCGCGCGCCCGCTCGGTCCAGGCGATCTGAGTGGCCCAGAGCTCGCCGTTGCGCATCTCAGGAATCCACTTTTTTGCCGAGGCAGGGGCAATGACCGGTGGCTGCGCTAGCGACTGGTGCTCATAGTCGGCGGTGAGCTGCAGCCCGCGCGCGGCGTAGCGCTCCATCACTGAGGCGGCGGCCTGCTCGTCAAACAGCAGCCGGTCGCCCACGTAGTCATTCCAGCCTGCGCGCAGCAGGCAGAACTCCGACGGCACTGCAGCGGCGCTGCCGACCTGCTCAAACGTCCCAAAAGCTGCTTTGACGACTTGCACGCGACCATTACCGCACGCGCGCGCGGAAAGAGTCACCGCAGGGTCAGGCCGCACGCGGAGCGCGGCGCACCCGGGTCACCCGGCCCACCCGCGCGACCACTTGCCGCTGCGCCTCTGGCGCGCTCTGGCGTGAGAGCAGCTCGGCCACTGCGGAGAGACCGGCAGGAGAGGCGAGCAGCTGCTGCGCGCGCTCGTACCACTCGACCGAGAGGCGCGTCGAGGCGGCGTCGAGCTCCCGCCGCAGGCGCTCGAGCTCGGCGCTGTGCGTGTCCTGGCGCAGCACCAGCACCCGCGCGCTCAGATCTTCCACAGAGGCGATGCTGGCGGCGACCAGGTCGCGCGGCAGCGCAGGCGCAGCCAGCTCCTCGCCCGAGGCAATACCGCCAATCTCGAGCTGCTGCGCCACCGCAGGAAGCGCCTCGACCTCGACGGCCGGGTATCCGACGCGCTCCTCCGAGGCGATGCCAAAGGCCGCCAACTGGCGCGGCGCTGGCTTGGGGCGCTTCTTGGGCTTGGCGTCGACCCAACCTCCGCCACCGGTGAGCACTGGCGCGGTGGTGACGCCACCCTGCACGGTGGGCATCCCCAGGCCAGCGGCCGAGGCGATCCCAGCGGGCGCGATGGTCTGCGCCGCCTTGGTGACTGTGGGTGAACCGAGAGCCGCCGCCGAGGCGATGCCGCTGGGCGAAACGGCAAGGCTGACGGCGGCGGTCCCCGAAACAAACGAGGAGGCAACGCCGGCCGGGGCAACGCCCAACGCCAGGCGCGCGGTACCCGCAGCGAAGCCCGAGGCCACCCCGCTCGGAGCCACGCCGAGACCGACGCTGAGCGTCCCCGCGGCAAAGGCGCTTGAGATGCCCGACGGCACCACCGCAAAGGCGAGACGGGCCGCGCCCGCGGCAAAAGCCGAGGCGATGCCGCTGGGAACCACGCCCAGAGCCGTGCGCAGCGTCCCCGCGGCAAAGGCGCTGGCGATGCCGCCCGGAGCCACGCCAAGCGTGGTGCGGAAGGTTCCTGCGGCGAAGGCCGAAGCGATGCCCGCCGGTAGGATGCTGACCCCGGTGCCGACACTGGGCGTGCCCAGCGCCTCCGCAGATGCAATGCCCACCGGGGCAACGCCTAGCGTTACGCTAAACGCCCCCGCGGCAAACGCGGAGTCAATGCCTGCCGGTAGGATGCTGATCGAAGCCGGAGCGAGGAGCTCGCTGTCAACTACTGGCGCAAACCCGTCAAGGTCGAGCAGCACCTTCGACACGTTGTCGAGGTTGCCGCCGAGACTGTTTGGTGCGCGATAGTAGAGCGCCACGCCGCTACCCGTTGATCACGCTGATTAACATCTCCGGCACGCCCGAAGACGTGCCATCAGCGGCGACTGCGACATAGAGCGCAGAAGTTGCGTAGACCACGGGCAGGCCCGTCAAGTCAGGGCCTTTAGTGCCGCCATCGTTTGCAATGCGCACTCGCGCGCCGACCAGCGGACGCAGCACCAGCACATTAAACGTGCCCACGGTGCTCACCGTCGAGATGACGCTTTCGATCTTCTGCACGCCGGTGTCGCCGGCCTGCAGCGGCATCTGAAACAGACGGCCTAGCGTCGGAGCGACGCCAGTAGCCACCGTGCCGGTGGTGCGACCAGTCACGCCGCTCTGGTTGGTGTAGGTGATGGCGATGGACTGGTTGCCCGTAAAGGCAGTGACCGTTTCCAGCCAGATCTGCGTCCCGGTATAGTCGCCATTAGGGATGCGTGCCGCATAGGAGGGTTGCGCTGACAGCGTGACGTTTGCGTTGAACGCATAAGCGCCACCCTTCCAGAGGCAGTCGTAAACGCGAAAACGCGAGGCGACCGAGGATCCGAAGTCGAGCGCGCTGATGTACCCCGTTGCTCCGCCGGCGAAGGCCGTGATCAGCGGGAATCCGGCCGTCGTATCGTCAGGGACTACGCCCGCCGTCGTCGAGGTGCCAGCCAGCGTGCCCGCGCCAGGATTGCCCGCCAGCTCAAACAGCGAAAACCAGATGCCGGCCACGGTAGTGCGCGATGCTGACTTGAACCACGCGATGTCCTGCCCTGCAGTCATGGCCGCGATCAGTCCGTCGCGAGTTGTGATCGCCATGGGCTACTCCTGTATCGGGTCTGTCGTGGGCGGGCTCCACGCCATCGAAGAGTCATCCTCGGGCGAGTCGGGCCAGCCCGTGCCGCTGCCGTCGTGCCCGCGCCCAGCGCATCGTGGGCACTGCACGTCTGCGGGGTGCTGTCCGGTGCCCTGACAGTCTGCGCAGCGCATGCGGCTACAGCTTGAAGATCTTGTTGGCGCCGGTGTCCCAGGTGATGGTGATGTCACCACCCGACGGCGTCACCGGCAGCCCAGTGGCCGTGTCGAACAGCGCGATCAGCGGCGACGTGGAGGCGGTGCCGGTGTCTTTGTACAGCGCCAGATAGACGCACTGCGAGCCCGTCACCGCAGTGAACGTCACCGACGACGCATTGGCTACACCCGCCGTCGAGGTCTTGCCCGAAAGGTTGCCCGAAGTGGCCACCCGCGAGCCGAGCGGAATGTCGGAGAGGAACTGGTGGGTGGTCAGCGACGGCGTATAGCCGCTCGAGACCAGCACCGCCTTGATGTTGTCGGTGAGGTAGGCGATGGAGCCCTCGAGGAACGCCTGGCGCCCGAGGTCGTACAGTGCATTGGCCATGGTTGATCAGTCCTCGTAGATCGAAGCGACAGGCAGGGTGGGGAACAGGGCGCGCAGCTGCTCGAGGTCGACCACCGCGCCTGCCTCGCGCAAGGTCTTGAGCGACGCGGCAACTAGAGAGAGCGCCGCAGCGTCGAGCTTCTTCTGCACCGGCTCCTCCTCGGCCTTCTCTTCTTCGGGGGCCTCGTCGGGCTCGCCTGTGCCTTCGGCCTCGGGTGCCGCCTCGACGCCGGCCTCGGCCTCGACCTGCTGCACGGTCGGCGACTCGGCGGCCTCTTCGCTCGGCGTTTCGCTCTGCTCGTGGGCGCGCAACACGTCGCGCCAGCGGAGCTCGGAGAGCGCCGCCAGCTTGTCCGCGTCGACCATGGGCACATCCTGCTCGGCGAGCAGGGCCACCGGATCGACACCCAGACCCTCAAGCGCGGCCATGGAGCTGGCGAGCTGGGCCAGCGCCTGCGCTCGCTGCAGCGCATTGATCGGCGGGTCGACCGTGACCGAGACCGTTGGCGCCAGGTCTCGCGAGCCGTAGGTGTAGAGCGCCCACGGCGAGAGCACCGCCCGGGCAATGTCGGAGAGGTGCGCGGCGTCCGAGCGCATCAGGTCGCGGCGCACCAGGTCGCCGGCCTTCTCTTGGCTGCCGAGGCCCGAGACGCCCTCGGTGGACATCGATTGTCCGAGCACCAGGATGGCGATGGCCTTGTCGAGGTGGTCAATCTGCGCGGAAAAGACCTCGTGGCTGTTTGACTTGGCCTCGATCAGCTCGATGTCCCACTGGTTGCCGGGCTCGCCCTGCGGCGTGACCACCACCGTCTCCGAGCCGAGCGCGGCCAATGCGCGCTTGAATGACTTCTTCTCGTCGTCGTCGGCCTGCGCTGGGGCCACGCCCTGCAGAAAGGGCTGGCCGTGGCGCTCCGAGTGGCGGGCGCGGTCGCGGAACGCCCACTGCCGCGCCAGATAGGGCATGGCGAGGGCGCGCAGCAGGCCGTTGGTGCGGCCGTATTTGTAGCCGTAGGGGGTAAAGACGATCCAGTTGGGGTCGTCGGGGTCGATCGGCTCGACGCCGCCCTGGTAGTTGAGGTGGTACTGATCTTTGGCGAGGTTGTACCAAAGCGCGCCCGGGTGATAGACCTTGAGCGACGGCACCCACTCGCCCGCATCGCGGCGCCACGACAGGCGCGCAAGGCCGACGCCGAGCAGCAGGCCCCAGCGCAGCAACAGCGCGAGCTCGGCGCGGGGCACCATCTCCCACCACGACGCCTCGGCCTCTTCGCAGGCGCGGCGGCCGGTGGCAGTGTCCTTGCCCGGGGCGAAGGCCCACGGCTGCGACAGCACCGCGTTGACCCGCACCGACAGGACTGCGTTGATCCGGTCGTCGCGCATCATCTGGTCAGCGAGCAGGGCGGCGTTGTGGAAATTGCCCTGCTCGAGGTCGGCCAAGATCTGGGTGATGCTCCCGACCTTCGCCCACTGCGTGAAGACCGGGAGGATCAGCTCGGGATAGACCGCCTTGTAGTCGGGGCGCGCCACTACCACACCCGCTCGTCGTCGTCGACACGGCGGGAGACGCCGGCCGAGTCAGCGGCGAGGCGCGAGATGGACGCCAACGCCTCCGCGGCGCGCGCCTGCGCGTCGCTCAGATGGTCGAGCCGAATGACCGGAACCTGTGAAAGTCCGAGACGCTGGGCGGCGAGCAGGCGGCCATGACCGGCAACCAGCACCCCGCGCTCGTCGACGAGGCACGGAACGTTGAAGCCGAATTCCGCGATCGATCCAGCGATCTGGGCAACCTGCTCATCCGGATGCGTTCGGGCGTTGGCCGCATAGGGCAATAGCCGATCCAAGGGCCACTGCTCGATTTGGATTGTGTCACGCTGCATCGTCGATCTCGATGCCCCGTTCGGCCGCGACCGCTTCGAACGATTGCCCATCGCCGTCGAGAACGATGG
>Ga0129333_10000428_pt1 | contig 33877 bp, 30 predicted proteins | sample CPB6_08_DNA_FD_94474 | JGI IMG/M metagenome (GOLD analysis project Ga0129333, IMG submission 94474) | Freshwater to marine salinity gradient microbial communities from Chesapeake Bay, USA - CPBay_Sum_0.6_0.8_DNA | ecosystem: Environmental > Aquatic > Marine > Coastal | place: USA: Chesapeake... | reverse complement strand
TGTAGCGATGCTTCTTGGATTTTTTCTTTGAAGCAACTCGTTTCGTTACCTTTCGCTTGTCCGATTTTTTTCGGGCAGCATATGAGTTATTGGTTGGCAAAGCTAGAGCAATCACGAAGAGAACCAAGCTGAGCCAGAAAGGTACGAGGGGTATGGACTTACGCATAATCACCTCTGTAATCTGATAAAAATACCTTGTCTGGTAGTATGGTGCCGATCCTGTGAGTGGGATCGACGTTCTTCCGGGCGGCGCGTCTGTTGAGCCGATAGCGGAAGCTTAAATAGCATTTTTGAAGCGTACCCTTTCAAGGGGAATCATTCCAAATATTCCCGGGCGGAGACCGATAACGGGAATTTGTGCTAATCGATAGTTAATTGTGTAATATAAAAACACCCAAGGAGCTTCTTGAATGATGATTCGCTCCATTTCATTATATGCTTTGAATCGTTGCTGGGATTGAAGACCCGGCATGAGAGCCAATTCATATAATGAGTCAACACTTCGATTTGAAAACCTGGTGTCATTTAGGCCTTTGGGTGAGGCCATTTTCGAATAAAAGAGTGCGAGTACATTCTCCGGATCGGGATAATCCGCAATCCAATTCCCACGCCAGAAACCAAGTTTTCCTGAATGCATCATTGCTGAATGTTCAGGAAAATTGACCTGCCTCAAAACCGTTTTGATGCCGAACTTTAGCCATTGCTGTTGCAATGCTTCAGCCACTTGCACCGTTGTGGCATTATTTCCGGATTGAAATGTTATCTCAGGCAAACCAAGTCCGCCGGGATAACCTGCCTCCTGCAATAATGCTTTGGCTTTGACAGGATCATATGTAAATCCTTTTACTTCAGAAGAGAAACCGGGCATCGAAGGGGAAAGTGGTCCATTTTCTGCAGGAATTCCTTTTCCTTTCAATACATAAGTACAAAGCGCTTTACGGTCAATGGCATAATTCAAAGCTTGTCTGATTTTTGCCGATTTCCATAATGGCATGCGAGATGTTTCGGCATTTGCCTTGCCATCCAGCATGATTCCGCAAAACACTATGTCCCGCGCTTCTTCCCGAAGCAATGTATGATCTGCATATGCTTCAGTGAGTTTGCCATTCTCAAGAACCTTCGGAAGAAAAATTGGATCTATGGAGAGAATCATGTCGAGATTCCCATTGTCATATTCCAAAAATTCCGTCTTTGTGTCCTTGATGAATTGAACAATGAGAGTATCCAAATAGGGTAACCGCTTTCCGGATTCATCAAATTCATGATACTTTGGATTTCTCTTGAGTTCTATGAATCTGTCCTGCTCCCAATGATGAAGCATGAAAGCCCCGGTTCCCACCGGATGATTTCCAAATGCTTCTCCATATTTCAGAACCGCTTCTTTTGGAACAATTCTGCAATAAGGCATTGTGAGCAGTGAAAGCAGGGGAGCAAAGGGCTTTGTTAAGACCAATCTCACCGTACTGTCATTTACAACTTCAATTCCCTCAATGTGTTGATCTTCTTTTCCAAGTTTTGTGACTTCATGAAATTCATCGGCACCCTTAAGGCGCTCCCGAAAAATCCAAAAGCCTGTTGTCTTGGTTCGTGAATCACAAATGCGCTCAAAACTGAATTTCACATCCGAAGCTTTGAATGATCTCGTGTATGCAGGTGCTGCAAAGCATGAGTCTTTGTGAAAGAAAACATCGGTTCGGAGAGTAAAAGTCCAGTTGAGACCGGATTCGTCAACACTCCAAGACTTGGCTAATCCTGGGATTATTTCGCCATTTGTGTCTAATTTCACCAAGCATTCGAAAATATGACCTCCAATGTGAATGCGCCCGGAAATACCGGCCATCGCGGGGTCTAATGTTGTCAAACCCTGTGGTTCATTATAGGTGAATGTCGCATCTTTTGATTGATTGTCATCCCTGCATGAAAGCAGGAATGCGCACAAAACAATGATGCAATACTGTATTCCAATTGTCAAAGAACATTTGACCCAATTAAGAGTCTTGCTTTTCAAACTAGACAAAATATGCCTCTTTTGAGAAGTCGCAAGTAAAGGAATTTGAGGCACATGACCAAGAAAATCAACCACTTGCATACATTTGGATAGAGATTTGAAAAAGATTGGAATTTCGAGGGTAAAATTATGTAAATACCTATATATCAGCAACTTAAATGGAAATGAGTGAAAAATTTTTATGGCGTTTTTTTGAAGCATTTCTATTTCAAATATGTGGAAAAAAAGGCGGTTTTCAGGGACTACGAAAGCTATATTTTTGTCTTATGAAAATGTCATCATTTCAAAAATCGCTCTTTGCGATTTTTCTATTCTTTGCCACTTTATGGTTCGGTGGTGGATTGGCACGCATCGCCATAGGGTTTGATTTGTTCTTGCCCGGTACTTTGGACATCAAGCCCTTTTTAACGCTTGAGCAAATTAACTATTCTATTCGTTTGATGGGTGTTACCGCCTATTATACGATTACGGGGTATGCCGTAAGTCTGATAAGTGCGGTGATTCTCTGCATTTCTTTGAAAGGAAGGATCAAGCAAAGGGGATGGTTATTTATGGCAATCGTTTTATACATTGTTTTCTTTCCCTATGAATTATATCTTGCATGGCTTGATTTTCAATTGATTGGACGCATCAATTGCATTGATTTCGTAAATTTGCTCAAAGATGATGGTTTGCTTGTATTGTTCAAACAACGGTTCCATCCTTGGATGGCGGCAATAAGCTTTTTATCATTACTCTCCTATATCACCGCTTTGCTCTATTTGGCGTGGCAGCCGCTGAATATGCATGAGAAAGCGGAGCATTCTGAATGATTATCTTGAAATATCGTGAAACTACAAAGCATTTTGGACGACTTGCTCACTCTTGCGCATGATCTGAATTATTCTGTTCGCAGAGAAAAAGGAAATTTTCGAGGTGGCGATTGTCGTGTAAATGATGATCGATTCATCGTATTGAACTCACTTATTCCACTCGAATCTCGCATTGTTCTTCTGGCAAGAATTCTTGCAAAACATGATTTGCAGGATAAAGAATTAAAACCTGCGGTGAAAGCCGTGATCGAAAAGGAAAAAGGCAAAGAAGGGAAGGGGCAAACAATCGAAATGGATTTTCCATCAGACACATAAAAAAAAGCCCGCATTTGCAGGCTTTTTTTTAGTTCAATCGAACGGGCATCACAAGAATCAAAATATCAGTTGCCTCGCCGGTCGGTTCAATTAATACAGCTCTATTGGGAGATGAGAATGAAAGTCTCACCATGCCTGAATCATCTCCGGACAATTGCTGAAGAGCTTCTTCCAAATATCGATGATTGAATCCAATCTCGAATGATTCTGCACCGGTGAATTCGCATACTGTAGATTCATCTGCATTGCTCCCGGATTCATCATCTTCACCATGAACATGAATTCTGTCAGGCATAAGGGTGATTTTGATTTGCCTGCTTGTGCTGCTTGTAAACAATGCTACTCTCTTGATTACGCCTACCAAATCTCTTTGATTTACAACTGCGATTTTGTCATTGTCAACCGGAATCACATTTTCATAAGGCGGGAAACGCTCATCAATGATGCGAGTGATAACGGTGGTGTCTTGCATTGCAAAACGAGCATGAGTTCTTGTGACAGACATATCGACATCTGAATCAACCTTGCGCAGAACGTCCATTGCCCTCGAAGGAATGATTACATCCAAATCATCGGGAAAACCACCGCCTCTGATAATGACTCTCGCCAAGCGATAACTGTCTGTTGAAACGCCAACCACATGATTTCCACGGAACTGAAACAATACACCCGTCATGGCAGGACGATACTCATCGTCAGATACGGCAAACATTGTTCTATTGGCAATTTTCATGGCATCAGCAGCCGACAAATGAGCATTTTCACCCTCCGGAAAAACAGGCTGCTGAGGATAATCCGCACTGTCCATTCCCTTCATCGTGAATGTTCCGCCTCGGGTTGTAAATTTGATATCAAGATTTGCACTGACTTCAACTAATACAGAGCCTTCCTGACCTAAAGATCGAAGCAAGTCATTGAGTTTTCTTGCCGGAATCAGTACAGTGCCCTGACCTTCAACCATACATACAATGATCGTGGAAATTGTCATTTCCTGATCGGATGCGATTAGTTCCAATCCTGTTGCTGTTGCAGTGCAATGCACATGCTCCAATACAGGAAGGGTTGAACGAGGTGGAATGGCAGGTAAAACACGCTGCATTGCTTTTTGAAAATCACCGAGTGAGATGGAAAATTTCATGGGTATGAAAGAGAAATGAAATAATGAAATACTTACAGTTCACCAAAGCCGGAACTGAAAAAGAGCGCGATGTCTTCCATTGCTTGTTTTTCATCAGGACCATCAACCGTGACTTCGAGTTTGCACCCAAGTTCGGCTGCCAAGGTCATGACGCCAATGATGCTTTTGGCATTGATAGAAAACCCATCTCGATTGAGAAAGATCTCTGATTTGTATTTTGCTGCAAGCTTTACAAGAGAAGCTGCAGGTCTTGTGTGTAAACCTGCTCTGTTTTTGACTGTGACAGTTGATACTAACATACGATGTAGAGTAGAGAGTTGGCTGATACTGCCCCAAAGAAGGAGCCGGCACATGCCGGATTTAGTTCAAAATATACAAATTATCGATTAGGCAATGCACGGAAAATTGTCAACAATTTGTCCACAATGTTAATCAATGCATGCTCATTGTCCAAGTTAGCAAATGAGTAAATTGTATTTTTGAAGAGAAGGTTCCGAATTTTTGCACCGGAGGTCAGCCAGTATGTCATTTTCAGCCGCAATAAAACGAACAATTGAAGATTCAATTGCAACGAAACAAGCCCTTTTGTCCAAACAGTCGGAAGAAATTGAAAGAATCGGTATTCTGCTCGCAGAAAAATTGAAATCCGGTGGTAAAATCATGTTTTGTGGCAATGGTGGAAGTGCCGCGGATAGTCAACATCTTGCAGCTGAATTGGTGATTCGTCTTCGGAGTTCTGTGCAGAGAGCCGCAATACCCGCCATGGCATTGACTGTTGACCCATCAATCATGACGGCAGGTGGAAATGATCTTGGCTATGAGCATGTATTTGCTCGTTGCGTCGAGGCCTATGGCCGACCTGGTGATGTACTCATCGGTATTTCTACTTCGGGTAATTCAGCAAATGTGAAACATGCTTTTGACATGGCAAAAACTAAGGGAGTTCATTGCATTGGCATGCTTGGTGGAAAAGGTGGATTTCTCCTTGAAGAATGTGATGATGCAGTGCTTGTCCCAAGTGATGTGACTGCGCGTATTCAAGAATCTCATATCATGATTGGTCATATCTGGTGCGAAATGATCGAAGAAATTCTCTTTCCTGAGTTATTTTCTTGAATGGTAACTCTACCCGCATGAAAACATTTCTTCAGGAAAGATCTGTTCATTGCTACAATTTTCAAACCCGGCTTCTGCTTCTTCGCAGCAGTTGCCAATTGTTTTGAAATTGCACCCGCAAAGAAAATGTTTCTGATTGATCTTTGAGCAATCAAGTGTTTAATCAATGATTTGTCCGTGTATCTTCGATGAACATTATCTCTGTCAAGAATCAATGCTCTATCTTGATTAACCCCCTGAATCATTATCAATAGATCATTCCTTTCAATTATTGTGATTTCTTTTGGCTTTGACCTATTTGTCAATGCTTTGGTGATATCATGTATCCCCACCAAGAATATTGCCGAAGCCAAAAATACAATTACTCCGTGAGCAATTGTGCGCGATTGATACAATGCAATGATGCTCGCAATCATGCCTATCGCCATCAGTGATGCATGATGATTTGTATAGGCAATCCACTCCCATGATGATACTTCCCGATGTATATCAATCATTAATATCAGTGTTTGATGGGCTGAAAGTGCAAAAGTCTGTGCAAGAAAGAAACTGAATGCATAACAACAAATGCTTGCAATGATCCAACATAGTGCAATGGTAAAAGCGGGAAGAAGAACAACATTGGTAATTGGAGACACAAGTGAAATCATATCAAAATATAATGCTGTTAAAGGTAAAAGCATGATTGAAGCAGATAAAGAAACCGATAGTGATTGTGAAACAAATCTTGAAATTCGATGAGCATTTCCAAATATGCGATCATGTTTGCTTTTGAAGTACTCAGTAAAGACAATCAATCCAAGCATTCCCAAGGCAGACATCTGAAACCCCATAGATTGCAGCAATATTGGTTCGATGCAAACCATCAATGAAAGTGTGAGTAATAATCCGTGTAAAGAATTCATCATTCTTTGATTCGACCATGTAATGCTCGTCAATGCAACCATCATGCAAGCTCTCATTGCGGGAGGATCCCAATCAATGATGCAAAGGAAAGCAAACAATGCAATGCATAGTCCCAACACTCTCAATGATGTTGATGGAATCCATGCTAGTATGATGTGTAGTAGCATTGCGATGATACCTGCATGAAATCCGCTTACAGACAAAATATGCGCAGTGCCAAGCAAAGCAAATGATTCGCGCATTTCTCTTGGCAAACCTGAAACTTCTCCTAATAATAGTGATATTGATAAATCTTGAGTTTCTTTGGGAAAGGTTCTTTGAATTGCATTCTTTATCCATGTTCGAATTCCATGAACAAAAAAATGATATGAGTCCATTCCATTATCGATGATTGATATTGAGCGTGCATTTGCAAACCACTGAATGTTTTTAGACTTTGCAAATGCATCTTCATTGAAATCATCTTGCAATGTTGGGATTTTAGGATTTCTAATAATGGATTGACATTGGATGATCATACCGGGATGAAGCACCAATTGTTGTTTATGTATGATTGCTTGAATTCTGCAATCTTCAATTCGTGGCAATTCCGGTGTGTCCACATATCCCTTCACTATGCATAATTGAGTGGAATCATTGATAAACCGAGATTCTTCTATGCATCCTTTGATGATTCCTCGCATGCTAACATGCAATGTGTGATGAAAGGGCGGCTGCACTGCAAGAATTTCCGCAAGAATGAACATGCCAAGAATAAATGCCGACAGCACTTTGAATGAAGAGTGGAAGTAGCATGCAATGAGTGAAAAAAGAGCTGCCAACAAAAGGATATGTGCATCAAATCTGAAATCGAGAATCAGATGAAACATCATTCCAATCATCATGAATACTATAATCCACAAAGTTGGAATGCGAGAAAATACTATGTGCATGATCATCCCCTTGAATGATGCAAAATAAAAAAGCCGTCCTTATGAGACGGCTCTGAATATTCTACTAAATATTACCTATCATTCTTCTTCGAAACCAGCAACTTCATCGGCGATGTCTTCGCAGTCATAGAGATGTTTATTGCTTGAAAAGCGACTTTTGCCACCTTCGCTTTTTTCATCGCTTTGCATGGCTTTTTGTTCGAGCGTTGCTCTTATTGCCGCATCACGTTTGCGTAGTTGTTCATCAACTTTTCTGTCGAAGTATTTACGACCATCCACATAAGTTTGTTCAACTTTAGAAAAATTGGAAAGTGGATTTCCAGACCATAAAACAATGTCGGCATCTTTTCCAACTTCAATCGAACCGATGCGATCATCAACTTTGAGAAGTTTAGCAGGGTTGATTGTGACAAATTTGATTGCTTCCTCTTCTGAAACCGGACCATACTTTACGGATTTCCCGGCTTCTTGATTGAGTCTTCTTGCCATTTCCGCATCATCTGAATTGATTGCAACAGTTACACCTTGTTCATGCATGATTGATGGATTTTCAGGAATTGCATCATAGACTTCAAATTTATAAGCCCACCAATCTGAGAAACTTGAAGCTCCAACACCATGAACTTGCATTTCTTTTGCAAGTTTATATCCTTCTAGGATATGCGTGAATGTATTGATTTTAAATCCGAATTCTTCAGCCAATCTCATAAGCATGAGAATTTCTGATTGCACATAGGAATGGCAATGAATGAGTCTTTTTCCACGAATGATTTCTAGAAGCGTTTCGAGTTGAATATCTTTTTTCGGCGGCAATGTTCCGGAAGCACCGGCATTCTTCCATGCATTTTCATATTCCAATGCAGCTCTGAAACCATCGCGCATGATCTCTTCAACACCCATTCTTGTTTGAGGATATCGTGAGCTGAATCTATCCCCCCAATTTGCTTGTTTCACATTTTCACCAAGAGCAAACTTGATTGTTCCGGGGAAATCCATTTTCAATCCATCTGCATCATCACCCCAGCGCAATTTGATTAATTGCAATTGTCCGCCAATTGGATTTGCGGAACCATGAAGCAGATGACTTGCAGTAACACCACCAGCAAGTTGTCGATAAATATTGATGTCATCAGGTTGCAAAACATCGCCGATGCGTACTTCGGCGGTGATTGCATGTGTGCCTTCATTCACACCTGATTCAACTGCAATATGAGAATGTTCATCGATGATTCCAGGAGCCAGATGTTTGCCGGTTGCATCAATCACGGTATCTGCCTTTTGTTGCAAATCCTTTGCGATTGCTATGATTTTTCCACCGGATACAAATACATCCACGCCTTTCATGATGCCTTCTTTTGCGGCTGTCCACACAGTTGCATTTTTGAACATCACTGATTTTTGTGCGGGCTTTGATTCCAATCCAAATGGTCCATCAGGAAAAACAATCGGATATGTGGCAGACATCTTCACCCTTTCTTTCTCTTGTTTTGGTTTTTCAGTGAATGCGCTGTCACGAATGGCAGTCCAGGCGATTTCTCTTCCTGTTGGAAGAAGTGCGGTTCCTCGTGCATTCAATGAATCCATGAAACCATTGCAACGAATAGAGCCCTGGGCGCCAAGAGAATCTCCATCGAATGAGAAATACACTTGCTTGCCGGTTTGTTGAATCTTCAAGGTAATCTTGAGTGAATCTTTCATGAATACTGCATTCGGACTTTCCATTTTTCCATTTATGTTCAATTGCAATTTTGGAAGTGATTCCGCTGTGAATCTCCAATGCCCGCGAATGTCATATTCCGGTTTTTGTTGCAATACTCTTTCCTCGCCAGCCACAATTACTGAAGTGATTGTTCCATCTGTAAAAATATTACCATCGGCAATCACCAAGTTTGCGAATGCTCCGGCCTTGATACTACCTATCATGTCTTCGGCGCCCCACAATTCTGCTGGAATCGTTGTCAATGCCGCCAATGCAGTTTCTTCTTTTAAACCATAGAGAATCGCTTTGCGAATATTTTTCAGAAAATCTGATTTGTCTTTCAGGCCATTCATCGTAAAAGCGAAACGAACACCGGCTGAATCCAGTCGAGCAGGATTAGATGGAGCGGCATCCCATGCTTTCAATTCAGCAAGCGAAACTCCGGATGCGCTTCTGAGAGATTGTACATTTGGTGCCCCGGGGAAAGACAAAGGAATGATCATGGGAGATTTCAATGCAGCAATCTGAGGTAGTCTGCGAAATTCATATCCATTGCCTTCGTAAATCATACTTAGGTCAAATTCCTTTGCAATTTTTGCTGCACGCAAAATCGCATGTTCATTTCCTGTTTCGAAAACGATTGGAGTTTTGCGTGAAAAAATTCCTGCGATGGCTTCCAAAGAAAAATTCGTTTCAGGTGCCGGTACTTTTGGATTTTTAGCAAAGGTGTTTTGAGCTTCGGCATACCATTGTCCATCGAGCATGGCTTGTCTGATCAAAGCAATGCTTCCCATCAAAGCTGATGGATAAGCATTTCTGGAATTGCCCTTTCTAAATGACATCCATTGTGAAATATCAGGTTTGAGTATCACCTCGGTTGCAGAACCCGGCTTTGCAAATACCAATGCAGATGTACCACGCATAATGCCATCCATGGAATTCACATGAGCAATGCAAAATCCTTGTTTATACAATTCGGATGCTGATTTCTCATCGATGCCTAAAGAATTTGCAATATTCATTTCCGGCTTGATTGCCTCATTCCAATATCGAGCTCCTCTGTTCAAAGAAGCAGGCTTCTCAATTTTATCTTCACCGTCAAAATTTCCTTGCTTTGATTGTCCGCCGGGTACACCCGCAGAAGAATATGATTCGATGAATCCAGCATAAACATAAGCCCCATTAAGTGAGCGAACTGTTGCGCCAACCGGTATGGCAATCTGTGCACCGGCAGCTTCAATGCGATCATTGCGAATGATGATCGTTGCATTGCGAATGATTCTTCCCGGTTCCGGAATCAATGTGCATTGCGTTAGCGCAAGATATCTCAGTGGTTTATCGCGAAGCCCGTCGATGACCTTGGTTTGCACCAAAGGTTGAGCTATCATAGTGCTTTGCATACCTATGAGCACAATGCAGCATGCGAGAATGAAATGTGTGAGTTTTTGAGCTTTGGAGGACATGTTTTTGAAATCCTGATCTATTGGACTATTGGGAAGGACAAATTACTAAAAATGATTGATGTCGGGCAGTGAAATCCTGAACACAGATAAAAAAACCCGCTCTTCAATGAAGTGCGGGTTTTTGCGGGACCGACGAGGCTCGAACTCGCGACCTCTGCCTTGACAGGGCAGCGCTCTAACCAGCTGAGCTACGATCCCAATTTGACTATGTTGTTTGTGGACTCGAGGGGGATCGAACCCCTGACCTCGTGAATGCCATTCAAGCGCTCTCCCAACTGAGCTACGAGCCCGTTGCAAACGCGAACTGCAAATTTATGGGCATTTATTCGAATAAACAAACTGTTTTTTTTGGTATTTCAATCGTGTTTTGCGTACTTCACTTCGAATATTCCATCATCAAAAGCCAAATCTCACTTGATTTTTTGGTAGTTTTGCCATGCAATTGAGTTCTGTAAAGTTGATAATTCTTTCAGAATCAAATGCTTGTGATGTTCCACATGAGACATTGAATAATGTATCTCGAACTTTCTTTGCTTATTTATTGCTTTATTCTCATTGCGATTAATTCGCTTTCGAGGTCGGCATTGACTGAGTTAACTCCTCAATTTCTTGATGCCTTCGAAGCAATAAAGCCGGAAAGAGCCGGATTTCTTATTCGCTTACGGTCCACAAATGCACCCCATGCCCGCATGTCGTTGCTTATCATGGATGCGTTCATCCTTCTCGCATTGGGTGCATTTACCCTTTTGTGGACAGCATCCGGTCTCGAAAAACCTCTTGCTGAGATACCTACCTTATTCATTTCTCTGATTTTGGTGATCATCATCAAAACATTGACCTCTGCCATAGGCGAGCGTTATGCAGAACGATTGACTTCTTCAACCTATTATTATCTCAAAATTTTGTCATTTGTGTTTTATCCTTTTACATTCATTCTTGTGAAGCTAGGAACATATCTCAATCCTCCAATGACTGAATCAGAGCAAAGGGAAGAATTTGATGCTTTGGTTGATACGGCAAGAGAAGAGGGTACGTTGGATGATGGAGAATATCGTATTTTTAAGAGCATTATGAATTTTAGCGAGATTCGCGTTGCTGACATCATGACTCCAAGATCTGTTGTCTTCAGTGTTCAATCTACGATGACTGTTGAACAAGTGGCATTATTACCCGAATTACAAATGTATTCTCGTTTCCCGGTTTGGGAAGGTGATTCCACTGATGGCATCATCGGTTATGCTCTTACAAAGGATGTATTGAGAGCCGCTTTGGATGGAAGAAGAAATCGCACAATGGATAGACTTGCCAGACAAGCGAATTTTATTCCGGATAATGCAACTCTCGAAAAAGCTCTGGAGCAATTTCTGCAAGGAAGAATGCACATGTTCATCGTTGTGGATGAATATGGTGGAATCGAGGGTCTTGTCACGATGGAAGATGTTCTGGAAACAATGTTGGGCACCGAAATTGTTGATGAGGCAGATAGAATAGTGGATCTCAGAGACCTTGCGAAATCCAGAAGAGATAAACGCGTTGCTGAATATCAAGAAAGAGATATGCTCAATAAACAAGATTTGGCTGATGAAGACATGACTTCTGATGAAGAATGATCATTAAAAAAATCATATCAACCTTTTTGCTTCTCATGTTTATTCTAACAATGAGTGGTGCTCCTTTGATTGTTCATCACTGTTGCGGTGAAGTGGAGTCGATTTCATTGACGTTAGATCATGAAGATGCATGTTGTGAAATGTCTTTTTCACAGCTGAGCATTGATGCAACTGCATGTTGCGGAGATGAACTCATCGAAACCGCAATGAAGGTCGAAGGAATCCCACATACCATTTCCATACTATTCATTTCACCGCTTATCAAACTCTTGGATGGTAGAGATTTGCATACTCATCCATTCAAAAAAGATGCTTTTCAGCTAATTTCATTTTTACATTTTCCTTCCTCTTCATCAATCTTTCTCGACCGAGAAGACATTTGCATATTTCGAATATAGAATCCTGTTGCCATAATATTTAAGTAACAGTGTTCATTATTCTTACTGAGTGAAATATGTACAGATTGATTTATTTCATGCTATATGCATGCTTGTGTTTATTTCTTGTCTCTTCAATTTATTCGCAAACTGACACCATTCGTGGAATTGTCTCGAGCTCAATCGATGATGCAAGACTTCCAGGGGCGGTGATCATGTGGAAGAATTCAACAATGGGCGTTCGAGCTGATCAGCAAGGTCGTTTTTTGATTGTAAGAAATTCTAAAACACAAGATCAACTCATTGTTTCTTCTGTTGGATTTGCCAAAGACACCATTGCAATTGAAAATTCAACTCTTCCTTTGATTATTACGCTTAAACCGGACGCCAGATCTCAATCGGTTATTGTGGAAGCTTCAGGGTTGCAATCGATTTCAAAAGCTGAAATCAAAACAGAAAAAATATCTTCAAGACAATTAAGAGAATCAGCATGTTGTTCTCTTGCGGAATCATTCGAGCGAAGCCCCTCAGTTGAAGTATCTTATTCCGATGCCGCTACTGGCGCAAAAGTCATTCAGCTATTGGGTTTGAAGGGCATGTACACGCAACAATTGCTTGAAGCCGTGCCTGGCATGAAAGGCTTGGCATTGCCTTATGGTATGGATTTGATACCAGGGGCATTTTTGGAGTCAATCAGCATATCAAAGGGAGCCGCATCAGTGATGAATGGATATGAAGGTGTGGCCGGGCTCATCAATATTGAGATGCTTAAACCTATCATGTCACCAAGATTCTTTGTCAATGCCTATGCAAATCAAATGGAACGCTATGAGTTAAACATCGCTTCCGCCTTTGAGCCGTTCCGCGGTTTGCACGCAATGGTCATGCTGCATGGAAGTACATATAATAATGAGATGGATGGAAATAATGATGGATATATCGACATGCCTTTATTTGACAAATTGAATGGAACATTCAGAATGGAATATATGGCAGATAATGTAGAATATCAATTTCTTGCTCGATATGTTAATGATGAGTACAAAGGTGGAATGACATCAAATTTCAAGAGATCAAATACCGGGCTTGGAACATTCTCAAGCATAACGCATCTGGAACGAAGTGAATTCATGGGTAAAATTGGATTTCTGGAATTAGAAAATGCATTTGCTGAATCATTTGCTATTCAAATGGCAGGTTCGAATCATTTCATGCATAGTGTTTTTGGCATGAGAGAGTATTCCGGCTCGCAGCAAAGTGCTTTCGTAAAAGCGATTGCAGTAAAAGAAGTCGCAGATAATCACAAATTGTGGTATGGACTTTCTTATATGTATGATGCTTTTGATGAAACAATCTTCGGAATGGATAAAAACAGAATTGAATCCGTACCCGGTATTTTTGCTGAGGATACATACACTCCTTCTGAAACGCTAACAATCGTAGGGGGATTGCGCATTGATGTACATAATATGTTTGGTACAATCATCACTCCAAGAATGCATCTCAAATATTCTCCAATGGAATCATTGAATATTCGCATGTCGGCCGGAAGTGGAATGAGGGTCGCAAATATCTTCACAGATAATATGTCAGCCTTTGTGAATAATCGGAGAGTTGAAATAGATTCGATTCTCAATCCGGAAAAAGCATGGAATTATGGTGGCTCAATCACCTACACAACAATGTGGTTTAGTATGCCCATTACAATGGATGCCGAATTGTATCAAACGCGTTTCCAAAATCAAGTCAATACGGATTTTGATGCATCAGCAAGAACGCTTCGCATTGTGAATGATTCCATGGCCTATGCCACATCAATTATGTTGCAAATGCAATTGATGCCATGGGAAGGATTTAATATGAATATTGCATGGCGTTTCAATGATATGTGGCAGATGAGCAATCATCAAATGCAGAGAAGAATTCTCATTAGTCCGCATCGTGCATTGCTGACACTGTCTCAAACTCTATTCAATGACAAATTTCAATGTGATGTCACCGCGATGTGGAATGGAGAAGGTAGATTACCGTCAACGATGGAAAATCCCGAGGGATTCAGAATGTCGAATACTTATCCATCATTTACTAGACTCAATGCGCAATTATCATGGAGAACTCCTGCATTTGACCTGTATTTGGGCGCCGAAAATATCATGAACACATTGCAGAGTCATGTCGTGATTTCTCCCAATAGTCCCAATAGCACTCTTTTTGATGGATCACTTGTTTGGGGAATATTGGATAATCGCATGTTCTATCTTGGAATTCGAGCTCAATTCTGAGGATTCAGTAGTTTTGCAATTGATACACAGTTTATTGGCAAAGTATATGTTTACAGGTTTAGTAGAAGAAGTAGGAAAGATTTCAAGAATCGAGCAAAAAGGCAGTGGTCTAACATTATCCATTCGCGGAAAGAAAGTTATGTCTGATCTTGCAATCGATGATTCTATCTCCGTGAATGGTGCATGCCAAACTGTGATTGCGGTTAGCGGTGACGAATTTCGCGTAGACTCAGTGCGAGAAACATTGCTAAAAACAACACTGGGTTCACTCAAAGTTGGTGATTCAGTGAATCTTGAAAGAGCATTGCAATTGTCAGACAGATTGGGTGGACATATAGTGCAAGGTCATGTGGATTGCGTCGGCAGCGTTCGTGATATCAAAACCGTTTCCGGTGGAGGTTGGGAATTATGGATTTCATTTCCTGATCAGTACAAAAAATATGTTGTACCTGTTGGTTCAATTTGCATTAATGGAGTGAGTTTGACGGTGGCTCGCGTTCAAAACAATATGTGCATGATTGCTATTATTCCTCATACATTGTCTGTAACAACGATTGGAATGCTGAAAGTCGGCTCACAAGTAAATATAGAGTTTGACATTCTTGCCAAATATGTTGAGAACATGGTTGACTTAAAAGAAAAAACCTCCAATGCTTATGATTCATTAATGGATCAACCCGATTTATGAATGTTCAAACCTTATCATTTTCAAAAGTTGCCGGGATGTCTGAGTTTACTCAATTGACAATGCCAAAGGACATGACTTTGGATGAGATTCAAAGAAATAATCGCGCTCTTGAATTGGGTCCGAAATCAGCGGAAGTAATCGTGGCAACTATGGCGGATGTGCAACTTTCTGCATTGCAACAGTCTCATCTTGATGCTTTGTCTTCAGGTAAGGCAAGCATTGTCATCACAGGGCAACAACCCGGATTTTTGGGTGGACCTCTTTACTCTCTTTATAAAGCCATTACATGTGCTGCTATTGCAGAATCACTTTCAACAACGGAATATCCCGTCATTCCAATTTTTTGGATTGAAGATAATGATCATGATGGAATGGAAGCCGGCATTGGAACAATCATTGATACTGCCGGAAAACTTCAATCCATTTCTTGCGATGATATCAATCAACTGCAATCAAAAATGTCCATATCAGAGCGTACATTTTCTGAACATATCAATCATGTTTTGGACCACATCGTTTCCTTATTGCCCAATACTGAATATGGAGCATTAATTGTACAGGAATTAAGGAACATATATCAAGCCGGCATTTCATGGTCAGATGCTTTTCTGTCATATATGCAAAAAAGATGCGCGGAATTTGGAATCCTCTTTTTCTCTGCATCAAAGGCGCGGAAATCCGGAATGTTTTCTCAATATATTCATCAAGAAATTACTCACCCGGGTACATTGAAGTCTTATGTTGATAGAGCAAATGCTGAATTGATTAGCAAAGGTCAATCCATTCAATCAGAAGCAGGGTTCATCAATGTTTTTTATCATGATGAACATGGAGATAGAGTCAAGGTTGAGTATGTGGATCAACATACTATCAGCATTGGGGATCAATCTTTTTCCCAAAGTGCATTCGAAGATTTCTTTTTGAAGAATACAAATCAATTTTCGCCAAATGTATTGCTCAGGCCTTTGATTCAAGATGCAATATTACCCACCATCGCCATGATTGTTGGTCCGGGAGAAGCTAGATATATGGCTCAACTTGAGAAAGCATATCCTGAATATTCCATTCCCATGCCAATGCTTGTCTCGCGACATTCTTGCACGGTGATCCCACCTTCTATCGAAAAATACTTGACAAAACATGAATTGAAAGCGCAAGATTTTTTTAAATCTATCAATGAGATAGAGCAGGATTTGACTGCTCGATTTGCGCATGATGAAAAAACGGATGCACTCTTTTCATCATTGCGAGTTCAGCTTGCAATCACACTGGCAGATATTGCAAATCATGCACAATCAATAGATGCATCATTGAAGGGTGCAGTTTCAGCAACAGAGCATGGAATCGAAAAGCAAATGGATGCTCTGCATAAGAAAATGATGTCCGGATTGAAGAAAAAGCAAGAGCAATTATTTCTTAAATCACATGAAGCACATGCTTGGTTACATCCTGGCAATCATTTACAAGAGAGGGTATTGAGTAGTTTTTCGATAGAGTCAAAATTAGGAATGGAAGGAATGATAAAACTATTGTCGGAAATCAAACAATCGAACAGAGAAGAGCATTTGATATGTGCTCCTAGATCATGATTTTCTTTCAATTACGAAGTGAGCGAAATCCTTGAGTGAGGATTTGTAGACTGAATCAGGGAAGATATCCAATAATGCTATTGCCTCGTCAATCAAGCTTTGAGCTTTGTTTTGTGCATATTCTATTCCACCTTGATCTTTTACAAATGACATGATATATGAGATGTCTGATGCTTGCAGATTTCCTTTTTTTATCATCCCGACAATTGAAGATGCTGTTGATTTCTGTGTCGATCTCAGAGCGTGAATCAATGGCAATGTGATTTTCTTTTCCTTCAAATCATTTGCATAGGGTTTGCCAATCAAGTTTGTTCTGCTGACATAATCGAGCAAGTCATCGCGAATTTGAAATGCCAAACCGACCAATTCGCCAAATCTTGTGATATGCTGAATTTTGTCTTCTTCTTGAATTGCGCTTCTTGCACCTATTTCGCAGCATGTACTTATGAGCGATGCGGTTTTGTCTGCAATGATTTTGAAATAGGTTTCTTCATCAATGTTCAATTGCCTGCTTTTTTGCATTTGGAGCAATTCACCTTCGCTCATTCTCTGCACAGCTTTGCTGGTCGCTTTCAAAAAAGCAAATTCATCATGGTCAACGGCGATGTGCAAACCTCTTGAGAGCAGATAATCACCGACAAGAACGGATGCTTTGTTTTTCCATAGTGCATTGATGGAGGGCATTCCGCGTCTTTCAGCCGCATCATCAACAACATCATCATGAACAAGTGTTGCTGTGTGCAATAATTCCACCATGGATGCACCCACAAATGTTCTTTGCGTTGCGCCACCACATAATTCAGCACTTAAAAAAACGAGTGTGGGACGTACCCTTTTGCCTCTTTGGCGAAGAATATAACGAAGCACCAAATTGAGCAATGGCACATCTGTTCGCATTTGCTCCTTGAAATATGGATGAAATGCTTCAAGATGATGATTGACAACGCTGCTGATTTTGGTGATGGACATGAATTATTTACGCAATTGTTGATTCGGGTTCTTTCTGTTTACGAGCAAACACCGTAACGAGTATGCTTAGTTCATAAAGAACCCAAAGAGGTAGAGCAAAGACCAATTGGCTTACAGGATCCGTGCTTGGAGTTAGAGCCGCTGCTAAGACCAAAATAACCACAATGGCATGTCTTCGGTACTTTCTGAGCATTTCCGGGGTGATGATGCCAATACTTGAAAGGATATAGGCTATCATGGGTAGCTCGAAGATCAAACCCGCGCTGAGGAGAGTTGTGGTGATAAAACTGAAATATTCGGTTACATCTATGCTGTTTTTAATCAATGTCGACCCAAATGAAGCTGTGAAGGAAAGCATCACAGGTATCATGATCCAATATGCAAATGCAACGCCTGACAAAAAGCAAAAAGAAGTATAAACAGTGATTTTTCCTGCCCATCGCCGTTCTTTTTCATATAAGCCCGGGGCAATGAATTTCCATAGCTGATAAAGCGTAAATGGCATGGAAACTATTAATCCAGCCATAATGATCACTTTAAAAAAGAGGAAGGCTTGTCCGAATGGACGCAGATTTTGTAATTCAAGCTTCACCGCTGCAGCCGGCTGAAGAAGGACCCAATTCATGAGTTGATCCACGAATGCACCCGCAAGAATGCATCCGAGTACTATGCCGAGAGTCGCAAAAACGATTCTCCTTCGCAATTCCTCAAGATGATCAAAAAAGCTCATTTCAAACTGCTCACCGGCGGGATTTTTTGCCATATCTATGTCCGGTGAAAGTGTGAAACAAAAAGAAGAAATGTTCGAGGAAATCAACAGTGATTATATCGAAAAACGATGGTCTGCAAAAATACGATAATACCCATTGTTGACCAACGCTAAGCACACTCAGCAAATTCAAGGACTACGAATATCTCTGAAAAGCAAAATGATTGGTTCAACATTGTGGAAAATCCCCTAAATCCCTGATATTTCCTTGAATACAGCATTTTCAATCTCGGTTTTATGCAGATTCGAGGGTATTGAATGCCGCGCATAGGCGATGAATCCGTTATCTTTTTTCTATTCTCGAAAAAGCAAGAAATATTTTTTTGAAATTGAAATTTTATTGTTGCTTCTATGTGGAAAAATTTTCCATTTTTGCATCCCGGTTTTGCAGGAAGAACAGTTATTTACGTTTCGGATACACTCCAACCCCGCTAGGAATATCCGCCCGCTGTTTGAACATACCGATTTCCCCTCGGTAAAATCCCGGTTCGATGAAAAAAAGTCATTCCTCAATTTTGGCTTTTTGACATCATGCATTTAACAACACTTGTTGTGGTAACAAGCGCGGACAAACAGTTCGTGCATTCTCAGCTCAACGGTCTATGAACCTCCATTGAGGCGCAATCATGTTTATGAATTGTGTGTTCAATCAGTTCATGCCAGCTATTTGGAAAAGGAGTATCCTCTTGGCTAGAAAACGCGACACAATTGATTTATTTCCGGGAGCAAAGCAATCCCGAGCAGATATCGTAAAAAAGCAATCCAATGAAGCCAATAATTTGGCATCCGGAGAATTAGGGCAATCCTTAAGGTCACGAAGCCCGCAGGCAATAGAATATTGGGAAGGAATGTCTCTTCTTATCAGGGACAATGTTTCTTCGCAGATGTGGAAGACGTGGTTTGAACTCATAAAACCCCTCACATGGGAAGATAATACCCTCACGATAGAAGTTCCCAGTCAATTCTTTGTTGAATGGATTGAAGAGCATTATCGCGATTTGCTTCGCAAAACACTCAGTCAAGTTGCAGGTGAAGATGCTTCATTGCGTTATGAAGTTGTTGTGAGCAAGGGCGAGACATCTCTTGAAGACAGAACAATTCGCATCCCTGCATTGCGCAATACACCCGCTACGGGAAATCAATCAGTTTTGCAATTTGCTGCACAAAGCAAGCAAGCAGAGCCGGATTTTGAATTTCTATCTGCATTGAATCAACGATATGTTTTTGACAATTTCGTGCGTGGTGAAAGCAATCAACTTGCTGCATCCGCTGCATTTGCTGTTGCCGAAAGACCAGGAAAAACAAACTTCAATCCGCTCTTCATTTATGGTGGGACAGGTCTTGGCAAAACGCATCTGGCGCAAGCAATTGGAAATTATATCGTTTCTCACAAAGCAGGGGCTAGAGTGCTCTATACAAATAGCGAGCGCTTCACTTTTGAATATGTAAATGCCATTCAAAACAATAAACTCAATGAATTCACCAATTTTTACCGCAGCGTTGATGTGTTGATTGTTGATGATATTCAATTTTTGGGTGGCAAAGAAAAAACACAAGATCATTTCTTTCATACATTCAATGCATTGCATCTACAAGGCAAGCAGGTTGTGCTTACAAGTGATAAGCCACCAAAAGATTTGCTAGACATTGATGCGCGTTTGATTTCAAGATTTCAATGGGGTCTTTCTGCAGACATTCAATTACCTGATTTTGAAATGCGCATGGCAATCCTCCAAAAGAAATCTCAAGATGAAGGTTTTGATTTGCAACCTGAAGTTGCCGAGTATATTGCCAAAAACATCAATGGCAATGTCAGAGAATTAGAGGGCGCATTGATCAAGCTCATAGCCAAGATTTCACTAGATAGCAGAGTGATGGGCTTGGATCTTGCAAAAGAAGTGGTGCAGGGAATTGCTGGGACAATTGCTCGACAATTGAGCATGGATACCATTGCATTGGAAGTATCTTCTTATTATCAAATTCCCGTTGAAATGCTTTCCGCAAAAACGCGCAAACATGAGGTTGTCATTGCTAGACAAATGACAATGTATTTAATCAAAATGCTGATTGGAACTTCTTTGAAGAGCATCGGTGCTCATTTTGGCGGAAGAGATCATACAACAGTGTTGCATTCATGTCAGACAATCGAAAATTATCTTGGACATGATATCAAAGTGCGTACTGCGCTTGAAACATTGAAAGGAAATCTCTTGAATCGGTAAACACAAAAACAATAACGAATTGCTGATTCATATAAAAACCGTTCAAATGAACGGTTTTTTTTATTCCCCACGGCGTAAATCTCGCTCGATATCTTTTTTCTTCAAATCTTCTCTTTTGTCATGAAGTTTTTTTCCGCGAACAACCGCTATCTCGACTTTAACATAGGGTCCGGAAAAATAAAAAGACAATGGCACCACCGTCATCCCCTTTTCTTGGATGGCTTGCTTAAGTTTGGTTGATTCACGATCATGCAAAAGCAATACGCGATCTCTGGTGGGCAAATGATTTTCTCTATTGCCGTGATCATAAGGACTGATATGCGTACCTATCAACATTGGAGCAGTTGATTGCTTGGACTGATATAATACATAGCTGTCTTGCAAATTACATTTCCCTGCGCGAAGAGATTTTACCTCTGTACCGGTAAGCACAATGCCCGCCTCAAGCGTGGATATGATTTCAAAATCATGTCTTGCTTTGCGATTCTGTGCTATCACTTTTGTGGTTCTATGTGTTTGTTTGTCAGTCATAATCATTCTTGTTGGCTGCTCTTTGACGCATGGATTGATAAATCATTGCTTTTTGATCATCGTAAGGCAGTGATAAAGAGAAATGCCGGTTGCAATTCCAACATTGAGAGACTCAGCCGCACCTATTCCTTCTATCTTCAAAGGCAATGTGATATGCTTTTGAGTGCTGTCAGACAAACCATGCGATTCGCTACCCATGATCATTCCCCAATGTTTGGGCAATGTATTCAAATCTTGCAGTGATTGTTTGCCATCGACAAGTAATCCAAGAATTTCTCTGTCGGAAAATGCTTTTTTCCAAGATTCGAGAAATGGAGAAAGTTGATCTTTGATATGAATAGTCATCCGAAATGTTGACCCCATCGCTGATCGAAGTGCTTTTGGACCAAATGGGTCGGCACAATTTCCTCCCAAAATGATGGATTGCATTCCGAACCAATCGGCTGTTCTCATGATTGTTCCAAGATTCCCAGGATCATTGATGTTTTCTAGAGCCAAAAAAGTGGATGGAATTCCATCTTGCAAAGCAGGCAATTCGGCAATGCAGAACATATCCTGAGGAGAATGTGCATCACACATGCGTTCAAATGCAGCGGGCCCGGCAAGGCAAACTTCAATGCCCGCTTGCTCGAATTCATCTGCCAATTCAAGAGCATGTTCTTTGGCATCATCCGGAATCACCGCATATTGGATGGTTAATGCGGAGCCCAATAATTCCTTGCAAACTTTGATGCCTTCTGCAATAAATCGACCTTGTTCCTCGCGTTCACGCTTTTTGTCAAGCAAACGAATTCTTGCCTGTTCAGCTTTTGAAAGATAGTCCATTACATGATTCACAGTGATAATCAATAGACAAATCTACGATGTACAGACAAGACAAAGAAACAAAGCCAAGATTCATTATTTTCGTGTACTCATATTTGATGATGAAATGAATTCAGGATTTACATATAATCATTCGCATGGTAGAGATTTGAATGAGAGAGAGAAGTCAATTCTTCGATCCATCGTCCAGTCATATATTCTCACGGCATCACCCGTTGGTTCGCGGTTTTTGTCCAAGACGTCCGAAGAGTTTACATTGAGTCCGGCAACGATTCGCAATGTGATGGCAGATTTGGAAGACATGCAATTCATCAGTCATCCTCATACTTCCGCAGGAAGGGTGCCAACAGATAAAGGATATCGCTGTTATGTTGATACATTGATGGATGTTCGTGAATTGTCTGCAAAAGACAGACATATTGTAAAGGATCAATTGCAAGCAGTATCTCAGGATCAGGTATTGAAAGATGCATCGAGAATTTTAGGTGCATTGTCTCATTGCTTGGCAATAGTTGAATTGCCACAGATGCTCGACATCATAGTGAAGAGGGCACATCTTGTTCCTTTATCTTCAAATAGATTATTGATTGTGATGGAATTGGATTCCAATATCGTACGAACGGTAACATTGGAAACCGATATTGTTTATGACTCAGAGTTTTTGGATCATACTTCACATTTCATCAATAGCAGAATCAGCGGAAAGTCAATTAGATTTTTGCGTGAACATATTGTAGAAATGATGATGGATGGGGCAAGTGGTCAACATTCATTGCTCAGATTATTTATTGATTCTGTTGATACATTGTTGAGCCCACATATTTCAAAAGATGAAAAGGTTCACATTGCAGGTGCGAGGCATTTATTGGAGTATCCGGAATTTGATTCTCCAAGTCATTTGAAAGGTGTGATTGAATTGGTAGAGAATGAAGATGTAATCATTCACTTGCTTGATCATCATGATGACATACAACAGCAATCCGTAAAAATTGTCATTGGAAATGAGTTGAAAGAGGAAAAACTTCAGGAGTATAGCATGGTCATGGGGTCATATTCAATGAAGGGAACTCATGGTTCCATTGGGCTCATTGGTCCGAAACGCATGAATTATGCAAAAATGGTCTCTCTGGTGCAATATATGGGACAAGTGCTGTCGCAGAGTTGAGAAACGTTGTTTTTGGGGCTTTTTAAGCTGGAAATTTTAGTATTTTTGTTCGTCTTTCAGTCATTAATCTGAGAACTTCGTGAATATTCAAACCATTGCCTTTTTTATTCTTGGCATTTTGTCTGTTGCCACGGGAATTCTACTTGTTACGAGAAGAAATCCTGTGTCGGCGGCTGTTTCACTCATCATGCATTTCTTTGCTTTGGCGGGATTATATCTCACACTGCAAGCGCAATTCATTGCTGCTGTTCAGATTCTTGTCTATGCGGGTGCAATCATGGTATTGGTTGTATTTGTGATCATGTTGTTGAATCTTGGAAAAGAAGATGCATTAAAGGAGAGATTTAATCCTAGAACTGCGCTTGCCATAGCATTGTCAAGTGCATTGGCTTTAGAAGTATTATTGGCATTTTTGTCAACACCAACAGGATTCAATGAACTTGCTCCTTCGGCTGAGAAAATTGGATCTCCGGCTGAAATCGGAAATGTCTTGTTCTCAGGATATATTTTTCCTTTTGAGGCAATCTCACTGTTGCTATTAGCGGCAGTCCTTGGTTCCATCATTTTGGCGAAGAGAAATATCGAAGACTGATATCAACATTGATTTCGCATCAAGAGTAACATTATGAATATAACAACGATACCCCTCGAATTTTATCTTGCATTATCAGCAATCATATTTGTGATTGGTGCCGCAGGTGTCATTACCAGAAGAAATGCAATCATCATTTTCATGTGCATCGAAATGATGCTCAATGCGGTTAATCTTACTTTGGTTGCCTTTTCGGCATATCTTGGAGATTCTGCCGGACAAATGTTTGTCTTTTTTGTCATGGCTGTCGCTGCTGCAGAAGCTGCTGTTGGACTTGCAATCGTTCTTGCTTTGTTTAGAACCAGGCAAACAGTTTATGTGGATGAAGTAAATCTCATGAAATGGTGAACTTTCAAGCACTTAGAAAAATCAAACTCCCATCGGGAGTTTTTTTTTGCAAAAAGTGTAAGATTTCATGCAAGAAATGAAAAGTCGGATCGTCATTATACCCCAATTGTGAAGTTTTGCTTTGTGTAAGGTTCCATCGGAACAAACTGTCTTTATAGTATCGAGTACACCACATAGTCGATACGGAAGAGCACTCTCTCTCCCTCTTTTCGCCACCCAACAATGGCAGTGATATGCCGGATTCACCACCCGGCATATACACGGTCTCGCTGGGACCGAATACGGAGCAAGCTTCCAAAAAAAACCCCGACACACCATGTCGGGGTTTTTACTTTCAACAAAATTTATTACGTTATTTTCCTGTCTTGCGTACTTTCTTCACATCTGCTTCTGAGACTACTCCACCATTATTTCCCCAACTATTCAGTATATAGGTTATCACTGCAGCCGCGTCTGCATTTGAATACTTTGTCGGCAGTGCAGTCATTACATTATTGAATTTTTTGCCATTTACGGTAATTGTTCCTTTCAATCCATTTACCACATTGTCTGTGATAACTTTCACACCTTTTGTTTTGATATAATCTGATCCAGCAATTGAAGGATACACGGTCGATAATCCTTGTCCATTTGCTTGATGACATGTTTTGCAATACTCATTGTACACTACTTGTCCGCGTTTCATGAGAGCTGCTTTATCGGGTTGTGCAGCAGATGCATGTAAGGTTAACAGACATACACCTATGACGGTTAATGATAAGTATGCAAATATGTTTTTCATCGGATTCCTTGCTGAGAATAGAAAAGTTATGTGTTGTCCATGAGTGCAAACTTACATATCTGGGAAAAGAATTGTGCTAAGTTTGATTTGATTATGGAAAAGTACTTGTGTAAGATATGTTTGAAAAACATTCAGATTGAAGTATTGAGGCATTGACAATATATTGTGAAATCATGGATGATATTCCTACGAGGACAGGTTTGATGCCACATGTTGCCAAGTAGCATTATTGTGAATATTCTACGATAGATTAAAATTCCTTGCTTTTGGCCACTCTAACAATGATTTTTGTCATGGTGAATTGAATCAGGATTACTCATGCAACACTCTCTTTTTACATTGATTCTCGCCGAATCAGAAGGTATCGAGGCATCTCTTTATCCTTTTTCCGTGATGCATTCCTCATGGGAATTGCGTTATGGAGGTCGCAAATCATTCGAGGTGTTTCGTGATGGCTTGCCAGAGTTCTCATTGTCATTTATCGGACGTGATCTTCAAAAGAGGGCATTTCAAGAGGGGGAAGGTTTAGCACCTGGTGATTTATCCAAACCAACTTGTCCGGTAATGATTCTTAGAGCAGACATTGCCCCATCCTCTCAACTCATTACCATTTTACGACGCATGGCAATCGATGGCGCTCAGTCTTTCATCATTCGTGATAAAGAGCTCATTATTGGCGCATATCTCATGCATGAAGCAGAACTTTCAAATCTGTGTTTATTTGCTCCTTCATTTGAAGAAGCCATGGCAAGCTTTCCAACAGATTCTTTGCCTGTCACACAAGTAGAAATCCACAGAATGCAATTTCAATGGGATGCCATGATGATGGCGCCCAAAGCGATTACAGAGTCTTTCCCATTGTTTTCGAAGCAGCTAAAAGAATCATTGCCCGGCCATGTTTTTGCATTGAATGTTGATAAGATTGCAATCGGAAAGCATTGTGAATTTGCACCCGGCATTGTTCTGGATGCAAGTAAAGGTCCAATCATCATTGAATCAGATGTTGCAATCATGGCCCAAACATTTATTCAAGGTCCTTGTCATATTGGAAAGGGAAGTATCATAAAAGCGGGTGCACAAGTATATTCAGGCACAGTTATCGGACCCCACTGTAAAATTGGCGGAGAGGTGGAGCAAACTATTTTCCATGGCTTTGCAAATAAACAGCATCAGGGATTCATCGGTCACTCTTATTGCGGTGAATGGGTAAATCTCGGAGCCATGACAACAACTTCTGATCTCAAAAACACCTATGGAATGATTGATGTGACATTGCGTGGCAAACCTATTCAAACTGGACAGATGTTCCTCGGCGCAATGATAGGGGATCACACGAAAACCGCAATTGGCACATGTTTGTCAACAGGGACAATCATAGGAATTAGCTCATCCATACATGATATCGGGGTATTCCCACCGAAAGAAATACCTTCTTTCTCTTGGGGAACATCATCTGAAAAGTCTCAAAAAGGGGGAAATTATGAACTGCAAAAAGCAATGCTAGTAGCAGATGCAGTCATGAATAGAAGAGGGAAAACATTCAGCTCCACTCAAAAAGAGCTCTTTATCAAAGAGTATCAGCTTTTCAACAAATAATCATCATCAAAAGTAGAAAATCCGGGTTTTTGGCACATGCTTTGCTGAATATTAACCAGAAACATGGTTATTATTAGCCATTAACGGCTTAATATATGTTGACCCCCGGGTTTGATGCTTCCCCATCAATGCTGCAAAACCTGATTGGTTTTTTGCATCAAACCTATTCTTCCCTAAGAGCACGGTTCCCGTAGACGCTTCCCCTGTTTACGGGAATTGTTGTTTTTAAACAAAAAAGGCCATCAAAGATGGCCTTATGAGCGAATATTTAAATTCGAAATCATTTTGTTGCAATACGTACACGATTTTCCTGAATGGAAATCGCATGTTTCAATTGCTCTCTTTGATGTATCGTGGTTGTGAATTCGAGTTGTTGTTGCAATTCAGCGATTGTGGCCATTGCCGATTCGGTATTGATTTCAGAAGATTGCTCGGCAGTTTCAACAACGATTGATACGCGATTTTGGAGAACTTCAACGAAACCTCCTTCAGTGGCATAAACAACTTCGCTATTGTCTTCATTTACAATCTTGATGGCTCCAATTTCGAGAGCGGATACAATCGGAGCGTGATTGTATAAAACTTGAAATGGAGACTTCGCACCGGGCAAAGCAACGGAGATACATTTTCCGCTAAAGATGATTCTTTGCGGAGTGACGATATCTATATCGAGAAGATGTTCAGACATAATTCTTCAAAAATGATGGGGATCAATTATGCATTTGCTTTTTTGAATGCAGCATGTACTTCGTCTATCGTGCCTTTATAGCTGAAATATCCTTCGGGGATATTATCAACTTCGCCATCCAGAATCGATTTGAACCCGGAGATTGTATCTTCGATTTTCACATAGCGACCTTGGAATCCTGTGAACTGCTCTGCAACGAAGAAAGGTTGCGAGAAGAATTTCTGAATTTTACGAGCGCGATACACGGTGAGTTTATCATCATCTGACAATTCGTCCATACCAAGAATATTGATGATGTCTTGAAGATCTTTGTATGTCTGCAATACTTTCTTCACACGCATTGCGGTTGTATAATGATCATTGCCGATAATGAGTGGATCAAGAATACGTGAACTTGAATCAAGTGGATCAACAGCAGGATAAATACCTAGCTCGGCGATTTGACGTGAAAGAACCGTTGTTGCATCCAAGTGAGAGAATGTATTTGCAGGTGCGGGGTCTGTCAAGTCATCAGCGGGAACATATACAGCTTGCACTGATGTGATAGATCCTTTGTCTGTCGATGCAATACGCTCTTGCAAGCCACCCATCTCAGTTGCCAATGTTGGCTGATAGCCCACTGCAGAAGGCATACGACCAAGAAGAGCTGATACTTCTGAACCTGCTTGAGTGAAGCGGAAAATATTATCAACAAACAACAATACATCTCGACCTTCTTCATCGCGGAAATATTCAGCCATTGTGAGTGCTGTGAGAGCAACGCGAGCACGGGCTCCCGGTGGTTCATTCATCTGACCAAACACAAGAGCTGTTTTGTCAATAACTTTTGACTCAGTCATTTCAAGGTACAAGTCATTTCCTTCACGAGTACGCTCACCAACGCCGGCGAAGATTGAATAACCACCGTGCTGCTTTGCGATATTGTGAATCAACTCTTGAATGATAACTGTTTTACCAACACCTGCACCACCGAAAAGACCGGTTTTACCACCCTTGGTAAATGGCTCAATCAAATCGATGACCTTGATTCCTGTTTCAAACATTTCCTTTTTTGTGGAAAGTGATTGGAAATCAGGAGCGGGGCGATGAATGGGATATTTTGTTTTTGCCTGAATTGCAGGTTTGAGGTCAATGCCTTGACCTGTCACATTGATCAAACGACCAAGAACTTCAGGTCCAACCGGAACGGAAATCGGTGCGCCGGTATCCTTGACTGTCATGCCACGAACCAATCCATCTGTTGAGTCCATCGCGATGGAGCGAACTCTGTCTTCTCCAAGATGTTGTTGCACTTCACAAATCAAGACATCTTCTTTGCCTTCTGTTGTGGTTCTGGGAATTTCGAGAGCATTAAGGACCGGGGGAATATGACCATTTGGGAATTCGACATCCACCACAGGGCCAATCACCTGAACTATGTGACCGTTGTTCATTGGGAGAAGACCTTCAAATATTGAATTGGAGAACTAATTAAACAGAAAGCACAAAAATACGAAACTTGCCTCATAGAGCAAAGCCATTTCATAGGCGTTTTCCCCACATTTTCCTTCATTTGTATCGAGGCGAAGTCGAAAAACCTTGTTATTTTTGTTGAACTCCTTTTTCAGAATGAAAAAAGAGGATTGCAGGGTGATTATTCCCCAATTATCAGGAAGTTGACATGGAACTTCAATACAATTCAGGTTTTGGCAATGAATTTGCAACGGAGGCATTGGTAGGTGCTTTGCCTCAAGGTCAAAACTCCCCACAAAAGAATCCCTACAATCTCTATGCAGAGCAAGTGAATGGTTCGGCTTTTACAGCGCATAGAGGAGCCAATAAGCGTTCATGGTTGTATAGAATCAGACCATCCGTTGTGCATAAGCCCTATGAGCGCATAGACAATGGATTGATTCGATCGACTCCATTCAATGAAGTCGAGACCACGCCAAATCAATTGCGTTGGGATCCGCATCCGATTCCAAGTACTCCGAAGGATATGGTTGATGGCATCATTACGATGGCCGGTTGTGGTGATTCTTCATCTCAATCCGGAGTTGCGGTTCATATTTATGCCATCAATTCTTCAATGAAAAATAGATATTTCTACAATGCAGATGGAGAGATGCTATTTATCCCTCAGCAAGGTGCATTGTTATTTAGAACAGAACTTGGCAAGATTCATGTCACGACCGGTGAAATTTGCGTGATACCACGAGGCATCAAATTCGCTGTGGACCTCATGGATGAAGATGCCAGAGGCTATATCTGTGAAAATTATGGATCGCCTTTCAAATTGCCGGATCTTGGCCCGATAGGTGCAAATGGATTGGCGAATCCTCGGGATTTTCAATATCCTGTTGCATGCTATGAGCAAGTTGACGGAGAATTTCATGTGATTTCAAAATTCATGGGAAATCTTTGGCAAGCAGAATTGCGTCATTCCCCACTTGATGTTGTTGCATGGCATGGAAATTATGCACCATACAAGTATAATCTGGCGCATTTCAATTGCATCAACACGGTTTCATTCGATCATCCCGATCCTTCAATTTTTACTGTATTGACTTCAGCTTCCGATACACCCGGAACTGCAAATGCGGATTTTGTTCTTTTTCCTCCTAGATGGATGGTTGCTGAGCATACATTCAGACCACCATGGTTCCATAGAAATTTCATGAATGAATACATGGGGTTGATTTCCGGAGCTTATGATGCAAAAGAAGGCGGTGGATTTGTTCCCGGTGGAAGTTCGCTGCATAATTGCATGTCAGGTCATGGACCGGATGCAGCCACTTATGAAAAAGCAGTCAATGCAAAACTTGAACCACATTATATCAATAATGGATTTGCATTCATGGTTGAGACACGATTTGTGAATCGTCCAACGAAATATGCAATGGAAACTGGTGAGTTACAGAAAGATTATTTCGAATGCTGGCAAGGTTTGAAACCATTGTTTAATCCTAATCAGCGCTGATTTTTAGTTTTATAGCGGAAGCCCCGACGAGAGGATATCCGTCGGGGCAATTTTTTTTCTTAGCCAAAGGCAATATCATGTCAGAGCTCGATGTGAAACGATTCGGAACAGAGCCAATTGTTGGAATCATCATGGGGAGTGATTCAGATCTTCCCACAATGCAAGAAGCTGCAACCATTTGCGAAGCATTTTCAATTCCGTATGAATTGAAGGTTGTGTCTGCACATCGCACACCGGAAGACATGGCGGAGTATGGCAAGACAGCTCATTTGCGAGGTATAAAAGTGATCATTGCCGGTGCCGGCGGGGCAGCACATTTGCCGGGGATGACTGCGGCTTATTCTCCATTGCCGGTCATTGGTGTTCCTGTGCAAACAAAAGCACTTGGTGGACAAGACTCATTATTGTCTATCGTGCAGATGCCTCCGGGTGTTCCGGTTGCAACAGTTGCAATTGGTGGTGGAAAAAATGCAGGATTATTGGCTGTGCAAATATTGAGTGTATGCTTTCCGGAACTTCTTACAGAAATGACAGAGTTTAAATCCAAGATGGCAAATGAATCAAGAAAGAAAAATGAATTGCTATGATTACTTTCCATCAAGCAATTGTGCAAGTTTCCGCGTTGATTCTCTTCTCTCATACCCTTTGATTACCTCGGTTTTTGGTTGTGCAAGCGGCTTCCCCTCTTTGAATGCTTGATACATGCTCAGTATGATGTTTGCAATTCCTTCAATGTCTGATTGATGCGCAATGCCACCCGCACAAGTTTCATTCATTAACTCTGCTATTGCGCCATGAGTCGGTGCAATTGCGATCACGGGTTTGAATGAACCGATATATTCATATACTTTTCCCGGTACAATTTCCTCGCTCTCTTTTGCTTCGTCAACAATCAACAGTAGAACATCCGAAACAAGCAAGTAAGAAATGCTGTTTTCATGAGGAACATAACCAATCACTTCGATTGAAGAAGAAAAAGTTGTGGATGTGAACATGTCATGCACTTCATTTCCAAAGCGACCAATGAATCTCAAGTGAATTGATTCCGGATCAAGCTCGCCTCTTTTCGACAATAATTCCAAAGCCGCAAACAAAGCAGATGGATTGCGTCTTCCATACATTGAGCCGGTATAGGTGAGCGTAAAGACTCCCGGTTTCGCAAGCGACATATCGACATCTTCAAGGTCGGGATAATCCGTGGAATCATATCCATTGGGGACATGATGAAATTTATTCTCATGTAATGTTGGAAATTTCCGCAAAGCATCCTTGATGATGCCAATCCAAGCACATTCAATGGCATCAGCTTCTGTGAATACGGATTTCTCCAATTTTCGATCAATCCAAGCGGGGAAAAACCATCTCTTGGGGGAAGTTAGGAATTCCGTCCATGGATCGCGAAATCCCGCAACCCAATGCAAACCCGACTTTCGCTTCACTTGTCGGGCAATGAGCGAAGTTGTGTAAGGGGGTGAAGAATTGTATATTGCAACGATTGAGTGCTTTTCTATCAATTCCAATGCTTTTGGAACGGCTGTTGGCAGCCAACCAATTCTTGCATCGGGTATAAAAAAAGTTGCTCTTATTGCTTCGGCAATACGCTCTTTGAATGTTCGCCTTTGATGATCATTTTTTATGACATTCACATCGATTGGCACGCCCTTCTTTTGCCCCATCAACATGCGATATGCATCGTAAGGCTCATATATGTGAGTTCGCTCGACGATGATGTCATTTGGAATTTTGGCTAATAGAGATTCATCTCTGGCGGGGAAATCTCCGTTTGAAACAGTTAGTACAATCGGATTCCAACCAAAATCCCGCAGGTATTGAATATGTTTCAATACTCGTTGAACACCGGGACCACCCGATGGGGGAAAATAATATGCGATGATCAGAACATTTTTCATTGCTTTTGGCTATCATTGATATATGCAAAGATAGCATGATTCTCTTACACTTTTCGGGAATGTACGCATTCCATGACTCAACATAATGACGATACAAGATTTGCACTTTGATTGCATGCACTTCCGTGGAGACATGCCTTGCCGACCAAATAAAGAATCCGGCATGACATGTCCGAATTGCACGGAATATACTCCCAAAACCAAAAACATTCTCATCATCAAGCTTGGGGCTTTGGGTGATGTGATTCGCACCACGCCACTGATTGAGGCATATCGAAAACTTTATCCCGGTTGTCATATCACATGGTTGACAACATATCCCGAAGTATTGCCTGAACATTCCATCGACTCAATACGAACATTCACTTTCAATGATGTGTATGTTGTTTCGAAGCAGTCTTTTGATATTGCAATCAATCTCTGCAAAGATGAAGAAGCTGCTATGCTGCTAGCCGAATGTAATGCAAAAGAAAAGCGTGGATTCATTTGGAAGGATGGTCATGTGACGATCGCGAACAAAGAGTCGGAACATAAATTCATGACTGGCTTATTTGATCAATTGTCAAAAGCAAATACCAAAAGTTATCTCGAAGAAATTTTTGAGATATGCGGATTGACATATAATGATGAGCAATATGTACTGAATGTTGAACAAAGACATTTGGATAATTTCTCATACATAAAAGAAAATGCATCAGGGAAAATCATCATTGGACTAAATACTGGCGCCGGTGCTCGATGGCCAACGCGTCTATGGCCTGTAGAACATTGGCGGACATTGATTGCAATGCTGCAAAGTGATGGATATGCACCGCTTTTGTTGGGTGGACAGGATGAACATGAATTGAATGTGACGCTGCACAAGGAAACAGGTGCAATGTATATTGGTTCTTATCCCGTCTGGCATTTCTTGGCAATTGCATCACAAGCTGATGTGATTGTGACTGCTGTTTCCATGACAATGCACATCGCGCTTGGTCTTGGAAAAAAGATGGTACTCTTCAATAATATCTTCAATAAGCATGAATTCGACTTGTTTGGCTTGGCTGAAATTGTTGAGCCATCAACAGGATGTGACTGTTATTATGGAGCAACTTGTTCGCGTTCACAATCATGCATGCATGATATCACGGTTGAACAAGTCCATCAAGCAATAAAAAGGCAATTGCAATGAATGGTGCAAAGCCATTGAATATAGCTTATCTCTCAGTTTTTTATCCTTATCGAGGGGGTATAGCTCAATTTAATGCGGCATTGTACAGAGCAATTGAAGAATTGGGTCATCAACAAAAGGCCTATACTTTCACAAGGCAATACCCCGACTTTCTCTTCCCGGGATCTTCTCAATTTGTCAATGAACATGATAATGCGGATCCAATACCAGCCGAACGCGTACTTGATACTGTGAATCCATTGAATTGGCTTTCTGTTGCATCTAGAATCAAGAAGCAATCACCCGATATCCTGCTCACCCAACTTTGGATGCCTTTCATGGGGCCGGCTTTTGGAACTGTGGCAAGGCGCATGCATCAAGACTGCATAAAGCTTTGTGTGGTGCACAATGCATTGCCGCATGAATCACGACCG
>Ga0129333_10000427_pt1 | contig 33904 bp, 50 predicted proteins | sample CPB6_08_DNA_FD_94474 | JGI IMG/M metagenome (GOLD analysis project Ga0129333, IMG submission 94474) | Freshwater to marine salinity gradient microbial communities from Chesapeake Bay, USA - CPBay_Sum_0.6_0.8_DNA | ecosystem: Environmental > Aquatic > Marine > Coastal | place: USA: Chesapeake... | reverse complement strand
TTGCCGAAATATTTGGCAACGTAATAATACTGGAATCGGCTAAAATCGTCGATGCACTCATTACGTGAAATTCAATCGTTTCGTTATTGGCTGCCGTTATTTGACCTCCGATTTTAAAGTGAAACGTATTCCCAACTTGAAACCCATTTGCCGGAACAGTTAAAGATCCAACCCCTGAACCGCTTAACGGTGTCATGAAATTAATACCAGAAACCGTTATGTCGTTTGTTTGCGACCAGATCCCGTTATACATTGCCGCACGAACTGTTTCAGCTTTGATTTTATTTGATTGATAACTGGACGGTCCCAGATATTTATCGATATCCAAATAATCGTCATCGTTCAACTCAGTTGCTTCGTTCGCATATTGGTTAATTTGTTGCCCCATTTTATTACGCTTTTAATTTAGTAAATCCGTCCGTCGTTTCCTTTGGAACTCCAAACGTCGTTAATTTAGTTAGTAAAAATTCCTCGCCCGTACATCCTTTTACCTTAGTAGTGAATTTAACCCCGTTGGATAAATCGATTTTTGTTGGGTCGAAATAGCACTCCATTCGAGCGATATTCATTGACGGGTACGTTATATTTATTAACGTTCCACTTAAAGGCGTTAAAGGGTTATTTGGGTCGTAATCAAAAGGAACTACCGTCGATAAAATATACCTCGGCGCACCCTCCTTTGGTTCAACTGTTATCATGCCCCAAATCTCGGAGGGATTCCAGCCAGTTCCGTCGATTAATTCATGCGTAGCGACGACCCTCATTAATTGATTTTCGACAACGATTTGAACGTTTTGATTTGTTGAATCGACGTAAAGTTCAATCCCTTGTTTTATTACTGGATCGCTATCGTAATTTTTAATCGTTACGTCCTCGATATGAGAATAACTTAAACCGTCTTTTACCAGATCAATTTTTAACCTAACATTCCAATCGCCAGTCGAGTCGTATGGATACCAGTTTTTCGTCTGGTAATTTGGGTAAAAATCCGAATCCGCATTCGTTTGTGCGAGCCAATATTCCCAGCGATACAAAAAAGGGAAATAAAGAACGACCCCATATTGTGTTAATGTATCGATTGACGGTTCCAAAAACAAAAACGCATCCCTTTTTACACTGGTAGTCGGTAACTGGGTTTGAACTGGCTGCGTAATATTTAAAAGGTGTTTAGTACCGTTGTAGGGAACCGTTGAAAAATCGAAAAAAGTGGAATTTAAAGTAAATGATTCGCCAGTTACTGAGTTGTGCGCCTCGATTTTTGCCGTTACTGAATCGTAAACCGTTGAATTATCGAGTAAAAAATAACCAGTCCAGCCCAAATCGTCCTCGATATTTGCCGAATATCCTTGAATATTAATACTGGGCGTAGTGGTTTGTTCTGAATGATCAAAAAATTGGCTTATTTCTGGAATCCAAAGCCCCCCCGATGGCGGTTGCGTTTCCAGTTGACCGTCAAAAACCAATAAATTGACGTTTCCAAATCGAGCCCAAATGTAAAATTTACGATCGCCCTCCTCTCGGCCCTCAAAAAAGGTCGCCATTTGTGCGTTAGGGATCAGTTCAAAATCGCACGTATAAACCGTTCCAGAAACCGAAACGTTCGTAATTTCCAAAGTGTAACCAGCACCGAACTCATTTTGATTTGACGAATAAGGCGTACCAATTATTCCGAAATCAGTCGTCGGAATATTCATCGTTATTTGACTCTGGGAATAAGGTCGATTTTTGTAATAACTTTCATCGATTGGAATGTAGCACGACCCAAAACCGTAATCGCTGGAACTTGAATCAATAACGAATTGACCAGTAGTCGGGAATTGATAATCGACGTACGAAATACCTTGAATCAACGTTGCATTAATTGAACCAGTGTTAAACGCCTCGTCAAACCAACCAGTATCGCTTCCGTCATTTATTACGATTTCAGTTTGCGAATAAGGTTCATTGGCGAGGGAACTCCATAACATTTTCGTGTATTGTTTCAGGCAATCGTTGGTAAAAAACCACTCCTCGTCGTAAACTCCGCTTTGAGTAGTGGTTAAAAACAGTAAATATTCCCTTTCAATGTTTGACGTTCCAGCGTCTATTCGTTCCAATAACGAAGCCACTTGAAAGGATCCTGATTTATTCCCAGTTTGAACCCCAACGATATCGAAAGTCGGTGCCAGTGCGTCGATTCCCTCAAATTTAATACGAGTAACTTCGCCGTCAATTAACGAAAATTCCGATCCGGGCTGATTATTTTGTGTAAAATTGGTTAATACTTCCAGTGTATCCCTCGCTCGATCCACAACGGAAATAACCGCAAATTGATCATTTACGATTGAATACCAACCGAGCAAAGTGTTTATTTCGAGTATTTGGTCGTCAATATAGTTAACAGTTGCCTGATAAGAATTTAACGGAACTGGGTTTAATTGGTCGTAAAAATCCAACTGAACCGTATCGCCTAATCGAAAGCCCTCATCGAGCCAACTTTGAGAACTTGAAATAATTTGGTAGTTAGCGATATCCAGTGTTAACGGATTATTCAGTGACGAAATACTAATCGACGCACGCATCCTTACTTTGAGTAGCTGACGGTCGCCAGCGTTGCCCCTCAAAAAGGAACGCACCACATTAAATAAATCGGTGTATTCTTTACTCAGTATCTGGATCGGCATATTTTCCCCGTATTTCGTTAACCCTTAGTAAATCCCCTTTTTTTACCGCCCTCATTATTTCGTTAATATCGGCCTGAATCGGTGCCACTTTTAACCGTTGTTCCTCGGGTAATTTTTTTAAAATATCCTCGTTGGCTTTGAGCATCGTTTTAAACGATTTTTGAAGTTGCTCGATATGTTTTTTAACATCATTCATTTATCGTCAATGTATAAACTTTACCAGAGGCGTAATCGTTGGGAATCCTGTACGTAATTGTCGCAAGCGATTTTTCGTCAATCCATTCAAGCCGTAACACTTCACAAACCAAACCATTTACCTCGATGTAGTTGTTATTTAACAAATTTACGAAATCGTTTGAAGTTATCCGAATCCTTGCATCGGCCTTAACGATGTAATCATTTAACGTGATTTGGTTAATGTAGTGGAAATTTTGCCACAAACCACGCCCAGAACAATACGAAGCCCACGATTGCGGCTGTTTTCCCCCAATCGTCCAAAGTAATTTTGTAACTCCGAAATAATTTTGGCTAATTACCAACACGCCGACCCTTTGATTTATTTTACCAACGTAGTTCGTGTAACCTCCCAAAACTCCAGTAACCCAATCGATAACGGTAAAAAACCCTTTTGCGAGTTTTTCCAGCCAGTTTAAACCAGCTTTTCGATATCCCAACGCAAAAGGAACTGGAACGTCGTTTAAACCTTTGATTGAAACCAGATCTTCGTTAACAAATGAAGTCGGCTCGGTCGAATATTCAGCGTCGTGGTGATCGTAATTTTCGTCCATTGTGTAAATATCCATCGAATCCAAAGTGAAATGAATGTAATATCGTTTCCAGATGTCGTCGACGTTGTAAGTGAACGCATCGTCTCGATCCTGTTGGATATTTAAGGCTGGATCAATCGTTACGTTAACATTTGTTTGTCCGTAATCCCTCCGTTCAAATCGTACAACGCCGTTATTTACCCTTGTTCTCGCATTAAACATCGTTTCGCACGCATCGAACAGTTGACCTAACGTCGCTACCGTATCGCTTGAACTGGGCGTCGTTTTATTGAATGCGTTTGTTAACTCGTCACTGGGGAACATGAAAATCGATTTACGATTCCTAACTAAAGGAACAGGAACGACCGTAAAATTTGGAAACTGAGTTAATAAATTGGATTCGAATTGATAACCCAGATATTCGCACCCTTTTTTCATTAATTCCTGAATTTTGCACCCTTTCAAATAACGAACCTTTGGAAAGATCAACGCAAACATACGCCTCGCCAAATCAATTACGGCGATTAAAGTAGCCGCAAAATACGCTGCCGCCATTAAAACTTGTAATGATAACGAAATAATTTCCCCAACTGAAACGCTCGGCCCTGTTATTCCAACGTTTGGAGTAACCGCCTCGATTAAATTGGTTACCGCTAACGCTAATCGATCCGCTGCGAGTATTAATTCCTTTACCATTATGTACGAAGAAATCGCCAAAGAAACCCCCAATTCGACCTGATTATCGCGAATAATTACATACGGAATGTTTACATTGGTAAACTGAACCCCTTTTTTCAGCATTAATTCAAATGAAGTACCGTTCGCATCGTCGAAAAAACTTTCTTGACTTACCCGTTTTTTAATTTTGATCTCGCATTCGTACGACTTAAATTTAGTATTTGGATCAGTTAAATCGACGTAATACTCCAAAGTAACGTTCGGTTCCATTTCCACCGTATACGGAATTCCCTCAAATAAACCAACTGTTTGTACGTGTTGTTTTACGATTTCGTATCCCTCCCGTGGCAAAATAATTGAATCGACATTTAAGTTTAAAAAGTCTGGATTTCCAGTAAAGTCCGAAACGACTCCGATATTTTCCCGATTCCGTGGTGTTATTTCTACACCGTTTAATAAATGCCTCATTTCCTTACTTTAAATCGGTTAGTTTTGATCATGTTTCCGGTCTTTTTTGAATCCAAAATTTCGATCATGCTGGTCGTTATTTGACCGAGTTCGATGTTATGTTCTGGTTTATTTTCAATAGTGGATTTTAACTCGTCCAGTTTTGAAACCAAAACCGCCGTATCGAGTGCGCTCATGATCTGGGAATTTCCGCGAACCACTTTGCCGTTTTGGTATTCCTGTGCGATAGTTGCCAGTTCCTCGTTAGTTAAATCCCCAATCATTTGGTTTAAGGCTTTTGGAACTACTCGTTCGTTCGGATGTAATATTGCGTGAAACCCTCCTTTACCGTCAACCCCTTTACCATTTACCCCAGTATCCTCGGTACCGTCCATAAACGACGGCATTGAACCGATTAAAGTGTTAACGAACTGTTGAAGTAAAACCGTATCCTTTATCGTATCCATTAATGGATTTTCTACGCCCTCAGCGACTTTATTATTGTACGTTTGGTAAACACTGGAAGCCAATTCGATCGCTTGTTTACGGCGTTCCTCTTTCGCTTTCATTTTGTTGGCTTCGTTAATTATCCTTTGCTGTTCCGCAAGTGATTCCTTAGCGTTAATGTTTCCATTTTTGGCGAGTTCCTGAAGCGTGTCGAATTGATTTTCCGCTGCCTCGATTTCCTTGTCAATCTGATCAATTCGTTTATCGCTTTGCTGAATGAAATAATCGGTTAACCATTTTGCCCACTCGTTGCGCTTATCCATCATGGCTTTTAGGTTTTCCAGTTCCTTATCGTCAGCGTCTTTTTTAGTTTGGGTTTGTTTTTCCGTTTCAGTGGTAACCGCATCCGTGACCTCCTTTAACGAGTTAATCGTTTCCTCGTCAGTTTTTTTATTCAGTTCCATGATTTCCAGATTCGCTTTTTCGTTAATATTTTGGATTTTCAATTTGTAATCCGATTCAATCTGGAGTTCATTTTCCGCCTCGATTTGTTTGTTTTGTTTGTAATCAGCTTCGATTTTTGCCAACGCTGCCGCATTTCCCTCCGCATCCTTTTTAGCTTTGGCGTAATCTTCCTCGAGTTGTTTACGGTTTTCCATTATTTGTTCGGTACGCCATTTTGAAGCCTCGTCACGTTCAAATTTTACCCTTTCTTCGATTTGTTGACGCTCCAAACGTCCTTTTTCCTGTAATAATTTCTCCAGTTCGGCGGTGTTGTATTTGATATCCTGATTTTCACCTATTAAAACCGATTCCTCGACCAATTTTTTCTGGTTTTCCAGTTCTTTTTTGATACGTTCATCGATTAAAAATACCTGTGCGTCGAGCCTTGTTTGGTTTAGTTCATTTAAAAGTGAATTTTGTTCGCTTAAGTACTCGTTCATTTTTTCCAGTTCCACGTTTTCTTTTTTCATGCTGGGAACATGGGCGTTTATTTTACCAGTATTATCGACACGATTTATCGTATTTTCAACTGTTTCCGTATTCAAATCCCGTAAACTTTCTACCGAACGATCCTGTTCCTCGTTGTAAATAGTTAATTTTTCATTTGTAGCGCCAATTTTAGCCCCTAATTGCGCCATTGTTTTTTCGTAACCCATTGTCGTTTTCCCAAATGGAATTACCGTAAAAATGTAATCGTCCTCGGTTAACTTATATTTTTTAGCGATTTCATTTGAACGTTTGGTAAATTTTTCAAATAACATATTTTGTTTATCCAAATTTGCGCCGTATCCTTTATCAGCCTCCTTTCGCCACGCTGCCTCCATTTTTTTTAACTCGGCGAGTTCTTTTTTGTACGTTTTATTACGTTCCGTAACCCCTTTGATATCGCCTTTTATTTGTTGGTTATTTGCATCGGTTAACTTCTTTTTACGGCGTAAATATTCCTCGTCGGTTATTTTAACCACTTTACCGTTAACCATGTACCCACGACGTAAACGATCCAGTTGTGATAATTCCCTCTGAAAGTCTTTTTCTCGATCGCTAACTCGAGCGTTTGCCGATTTGGCTGCCGCTTGTTTTTGGGCTTCGAGTTGTTCATTGGCATATCGTGCCGCTGCCGCACCGCTTGCCACATCGTATAAAGCCGTAGCGAATTGAATAGCGAGGGTAATTAATAAAACCCACGGAACCGCACTCATCGCTTTACCAGCGTTTTGCGTTTGTGTTCCAGCCGTTTGCGCTGCTGCTCCCGCACCACGTTGAGCCGCTGCCGATGTATTTGCTTGAGTTGTTGTTCGTTGGAATACCGAACCCATATTAGTAAACGATTCGGCTAAAACTTTTAACCCTCCATTATTTATCCAGATTGCAGCCTGTAATAAACCAAAAGCCGCAACGACTTTTAAAATGAATCCAACCGCCGGAATAAATACCGTAAAAAACAAAATTTTGGCTTTGATTATTAATTCGTCAATACTGGAGGCGCCAGATCCTAACGATTTTGCGAATTCCAGTTGTGCCGCAGCGAGTTGCTGGTTTAACTGTTCCATTTTTTCCATTTGCTTAACGAATGGATCATTTTTGTCGACCAGATTACCAGTTGCGTCGCCGATATCAGTTAGGGTTTTTAAGTATTCCAAACCAGCATCCTCGCCCGGACCCGCAAAAACATCCGCAACGACCGTTTGAAGTTTGTTCGCTGGAATCGAAGTATCGTTCATTTTCTTTGAAACCTCCTGTAACGCTTGAACAGTCGTAATTGAGCCGTCGTTAATCCCTTTGAATATACGTTCTGTGAAATCCTTACCAAAGGCATCGTTCATCGCTGTACGGGTCGCTTTTGTTTGTTCTCGAATCCTTAATCCGAATTCCTTAACGACGTCGATTCCCTTATCTGAAAAAATCCCCGCTTTATTTGATTTGCTCAAAATCAGCATTAACGTATCGGCGTTTCCTCCAGCGTCTTTCATTTGGGTCGCATATTCTTTCACTTGTTGGGTTAAATCCCCCTGTGCGTTTGCCCCGCTCATGTAACCCTCCTTTAAAACTCTGAACGCATCGTCAGCGGACATTCCGAACTGTTTCATCATTGAATTCGCTGCGAGCGTAAGTTCCTGTTGATCGACTCCAAACGTATCGGAAAGGGCTTTTACTGAAGTAGCAAATTTATCGATTTGCGTTCCCTCCATTCCTAACATCGAAGCCTCTTTACGAAGTTTTTTCATTTCGTCCACTGCTCCTTTTACTCCAGTGAACAGTTGCTGAATTCCAAACGCCAAACCAACCGTACCGAGAACCGCCTGTAAATTTTGCCATTGGGTCGTGTAATTACCTACATTTCGGAAATTATCCCCTACCGCCCCGTCGATAAGTAACAGTTGCTGATGTTGTTCCCTTGCACGGTCGGTTACATCGCCGTAAGTCCTCGCGAGTTGTCGATATTGATCACTGTTTCTTTTACCCTCCTGTTCGAGTTTTAACATTTGGGCGTAAAGTTCTTTTGACTGGTTCTTTAATTCCCTTGTTTCAGCTTCTAATTTAGCGTACGCGCTTGCCTCCTTTTGGGCTGCGGCTGCCGCTCGTTCCTCAGCTTTTGCCAGTTTATCCGCCTCCCTTGCCGCTTGTTGGTCGGCTTTGGCTTTTTGTTGTGCCGTCCTGATTCTTTGCTGTTCGAGTTTTTCCCGCTCGATTTCGTTTTTTGTTAGTTGTTGCTGCGCTTGCGATGCCGCTTTTTCAGCATTGGATTTGGCTTTCTGGATGTTAATCGATTTTTCCATTAACGTATTCGCTTTCCCTTGCGCCGTTAGGAACTCATTTATCGATTTTGTCGAATCAAATTTTTGACTGCCGATTGATTTTTTCATCGTAGTCGCCAACTGAACAAACTCGGCGTTCATTTTATCCAGCATTGAAATCGTTTGTATCGCCGAATCCCTTATCCCCTTAAAAATATCGTCGTTCTCAAATATATCAGACGCCTTTATTTGCTTTGCCATACTCGTGTATTAAATTAAAATATTCCCTTACCGTAATGTTTTTTGAATTGATCCACGACCCGAGCCACTTGGATAAATGGATTAGGGTTTGTTCAATCGTCATGCCGTTGCCCTTGTTACTTAACATCGACTCCAAACGAGCGTTTTCCACTTCGATTTCGGTTAATCTGAACCGATCCCCAGTAATCACGTAATCCAGTTGTAATTCGACCTTTTTTTTCATCGCTTTTAACAGTCTATCGTACAATTTTCCGAGTCCGAATTCAGTAATATACGCATCGTAAATTGCGGTCCACGCTTCCACATCGTGCCGTTTACTTTTTCCCTCTGGTTTTCTGACGTATTCAATGTTCCCTTTATTACATTCAATCCAATTAAACAGCGGCATTTCATCGATTCCCGAATAATAGTCTTTCGTACTCCATTTGGAACCTCGTGATAAGTTCGTTTGCGAGTCTGGTTCTGTTTTCATCGGTAAGTCCGACGATTCCTTGTCCGTATTCCACGAAAAGATCCTTTGTAGCGCCGTTCTCGTCTGTTTTAACACTTTCCCCATCGATAAAAAATGAATCGTTTGTAACGTAAATATACAACGAACGGTAAAAATCCCCTGTATCGTATAAAGTAAATGGAGTTCCAGCCACTTTTGAGGGGTTAATTATCTCGGTATACTCTGAATAATACCCAATAATTCGCCCGAATTCGTCAACCCCTTGCGAATAAAGCTGATCCCAACGAATCCAGTCCAAAATCATCGTTTTAAATTTAACGTCCTGAAAAACCGCCCGCCAGATTACTGGAAAACTAATCGTTTGGGCATTACGCAAAACCCCTCCCAAAGCCGTATCGAGTAAATTTACCGCCATAAAACAAAGGTACGATAAAAAAAGGGCGCCGTTTCTGACGCCCCTCTACGAGTTTTTTGCGATTTATTCGCTTTTGTCCTTTGGTTTTTTCTTTGGACGTGGTTTTACCAGTTGGTATGCGTGTTCGATTACATTTTTAGGGATGTGCTTTAACACTTCAAGCGCTTCGGCTTTTGTCATTCCCTCCAGTTGCGCAATATTCAACGAGTGCCGTCCTATTTTAAGAAATTCCATAGTTCAAAATTAAGGTTCAGTGTATCCGAACGAACCAGTGTAACCAGTTTTGGCAACCGAAATAAGGATTTCATCGCCCGGAGTTCCACCATGTAAAAACGTGTAAGTTCCAGACGGCCCCTCTGTTACCGAAGTAAACGTTGACGCCACACCGTTAATTGTAATTGCGAAATCCGCTGCGACCCCTCCAGTAAATTGAATCGGGTTATACGCCGTACCGTAATCCAAAAGCAAAGTCGAAATTAATTGACCACCGCCAGGAGTTACATTCGCTGTAAAATTAACATCGATTAGTCCGTTCAGTGTATTAAAATCCAAACCAGCTTCGGTCGCTGTAATCATGTACATCGTGCCCTCATCGAATAAACGATCGAAATCAAATGCGACCATTATTTTGGAAGTGGTCGAATCAGTTGCGAACATATACTTAGGGTCGAACGATGGATTATCGACTGGTATCGGGTAAAGTTCGTCGCCTACCTTTGAACCTACCAAAGAACCGTTAACGTCAACGATGTAAACACCGAAATCAACGCATCGATTATTTTGTAATTTACTTAACAAAGTAGGGGAACTATCGTCCGCCCATAGTTCACCAGTGAACGACCTTTTTCCTTGACGTAGGAATACCATTCGACCGCTGTTCGCTTCCTCGAATTGACTATCCGCTTTCGGTAGTTCAACGTTTTCGAAATTTGGAAGTGGAAACCAGCGTTTTGTTGCATCCGCCTCGTTTACTAAATCGACCCAGTTTGGCACGGGTGCCGTTAAATCGATGAAATTTTGGTTTCCGTCGGCATCAAATAACGGAACCATTATTAACTTACTTGTTACCGATTGAATCGGTACGCAATTCGGGCGCCCAGTATTGGATAAACCCGCATTACAATTACATCCTAAAGCCATATTTTTTTCGCTTTTTTAAAATTTAACATTTACATTTTTCTTTGTACTTACTCAAAGTAACTCGGAGTTCGACCCCGCTTAAATTTGCATCGAGAACGTTTTTAAACATCCCCTGTTCGTTTTCTACACCGAACCGACTGAAAGTGATTACCTCGTAATCCTCGACGGTCCGATATTCACGATCTGAATTAACCACGTTCAAAAACTCATTTAAAAGCCGTTCCATTGGCTCGACGACGTTTTCCCTATGTTCACTATTCAAATACTGGGTAACGTTTGTTTCATCGAGGAAAAACAGCCTCAAATCCGATTCGAATTCGATTACCGATTCACGTCCAAAACGACGATATCTTAAAACCTCCAAAAGCCAAACTAACGGAAGTTTTTGTGTAAGGTCGTTTGAGAATTTACCCCACTCGTTGTTCGTTACGATTCGTGTTCCTGAAATCCAAAATGGCTGCGGTAAATAAATCATTCCCTCCAAAGGATCCATATTTAACGGATCCAAAGCCGTCGCAATAATCCAGTTATCGTAATCGATTTGTTCGATTAGGTATTCCCTACCGATTGAATCGACGACAATTTTACCAACCCGAGCCCATTTTGTAGCGCAAAAATCAGTGCGTGATTGCGCCACATTCCACGTTCCGTCGATAGTGTTATCGATTGATTGGTAAATCTGTTTTATCGCTTTGCTAATTTCGATCATATCCACGTCATTAATTCCTTACGCCTACCGTAAAATTCAGTAAATGTTTGACCGATTTTAGTGATTTCAGCCGAAGCGTTGTTATCCCCTCCAGATATCGTAACGACATCCCCAACGGTGTAGTTTAAACCTCCCTCGTTAATAGTTGCCGAATCAATTATTCCACCAGTTGTCGCAACGACAACCGTTAATCCTGATCCAGAACCTCCAGTCGTTGCCGAATTTAACGAATCAACGTAATTCGTACCGGGATTAATTAGGCTTAATTCAGTCGCTTGTCCGCCCTTTGCAGTCATATTGGTTATAATATACCACTGAATCGCACGATAAGTCCGTACGGCCTCGTTAAATCGCGTGTACATCATTGAATACAACGTCGTAGCGGTTAACGAATTCTCATTTTGTGGTATTGTTTGACCGTTAATAGTGTTCTGGTTTGTCAAATCCTTAACGTATTCAAAGTAAACGAAGCCCTTTAACATCTGTTTTATTCCCTCTGAAATTACCGTAGTCGTAATATTGCCGTCCATGTGAAACGGGTAATATATTTTTTGGTAATTAGGGCTTAACGGAATTTCATTTACGTCCAGATCAGCGATAAATAAATCGTATAAATCCGCACCCAATAAATCAATCAAGTACCGTTTAACGTAAATATCGATGTAATCCTGAATCGTATTTTGCGAATACATCCCTCGATGCAGTTCGTATTTACCAGTGAAATCCGTAGGCGTTATGAACATTTTTTTACTGTTTTAATCGACCGAAGCCTCGTTTAAGGAATAATTTAACCATTTCACCAGTAACCTTGAATATTTTACCTTTTGCCATGTGTTTGGAGTTACCGTTCGATTCGAATTCGTAGATCAATTTATCATCGATTTCGATTTCCACTTTAACCCCTCCAGACGATTTTTTAGTTACTGAAATATCGGTTTTTGCCGTATCGATTTCCACTTTAACGTCGCCCTGTTCGTTTTTTTCCAGAGTTACATCGACGTTTTTTGTGTCAATTTTGGCTTTTACTGATCGTTTTGTTCTGGGTTTTTTTTCCATTTTATGCAAAATTTAAGCGGGTTTTAACCCTAATTACGGAGCGTCGATAGCTGCGATAGCCGTAGCCAAATCCGCCTCAACGAAAGCGTTTACATCGTTACCTTTCACATAGGATACCAATCGAGCCTCCGCCAAAATTGTAACCATGTTACGAGTAAAATCGTCGTTTTCGTAACCCACTTGTAGGTTAACGTCCTCACGAAATTTTAGGTTTAATTTGGTGAAATCCCCAACTAACATAGTACCGGCAGCGATGTTATTTGAACTAACTACCATTAAACCAGCGATGTTCATGTTAGCATCCCAAAAAGCTGGATACGTGTACGAACCGTCGGTTGCTTTGGTTAGTTCAATTTTTGCAACGTCCTCTGGATTCAATACTACGTGCGTAGGTACAAAATTAGCCGCCTCGATATTTGATTTTGCAATACGAATAACGTCCGAAATATTTGCCGATGGAACCGCTCCAGCAAAAGTACCCGCAGCGAATGCCGGTACGTTACCGATTAATCCAGTTAATGAAGTACCGCCAGCACCGTTAAGGATTGCATCGTCGATATTTTGCTCGATAGCCTCCATTAAATCCATATTGATTTCGGAACGAACAAAAGCCAAATCGGCGAGCATTTCCTTTGATACTTTAATGTATCCAGCGACTTTTTTTACCTCTTCGGATACTTCCGTGTATTCAGTGGTCGTGTTGTATTTATCGCCAGCCTCGCCAGTCCAGCCCGCAATTGGTTGTACGGTTTGCTGAATGTAGGTAACGAATTTTGATAATGTAGTTCCAACGTTAGCGATTTCCCTCATGCGACGAATTGGTCGAGCAATCCTGTTAACGCCAGCCTCCAAAGTGGAAAGGGCTACGTTTCCAGTGTAATTACCAGTAATCGTCGTATCGACTTTAACGTTCATGTTTACCGCTTGACGCTTTTCAACTCCCTCGCTGATTTTGTCAACGTTATCAGTGAAAGCCTTAACAAGGGCTTCGCTTAACGTTTTTGGGGTTTTTTCAACTGGGTTTATCGCTTTTTCCGCCATCGCTTCCAAACGACCCTCCATTTTGGCAATCGCCTTTTCGATATCCGCGCTTTTTTGCTCCATAGCTTTAAGCGTTTCAACGTCATTTTTTAGGGATTCAACGTCCGATTTGGTCGCAACCCCTGTTAATTTTTCATCGAACTTAGCGTTGATTTGTTCAACGACTTGTTCAGGTGTTAAGTTTTCCATTTGTTTTTGGATTTTAGTTAAAATTAAATTGAACTTATTACTTTGCCCCAGTCAAACGCTGCCACATTGGGCGGCTCGCTTTGTACTGAATGCCGTAAATTTAGCGGTTCAGTTGTCGCAAGTGCGTACATTTCAGCGTTTAGGTACTTGAGTTTCATTTCGTGGGAATAAAGCCGCTCGTCGGTTCCTTTGCCATTGGCGAGGGCTTTGATTATTGTATTAATTTCCCTTTGTAATTTATCGGCTTTTTCTTTTTTCTGTTCTGATTTCATTACCGCAACCGTTTCCGTCATTTCATTTGCGCCTAACGTAACCGCTGAACCCTCGTAAAGTTTTACCTCGGTAATCATGAAGTAACCCCCAGCCTCGATATTAGAATCCTCAATCCAGCGTATTTTATCCTGAATGTATTGAAATCCGATTGAATGTTCCCGAATAATACCGTCCTCGTAATCCAGAAACGCATCGTTTCCAGCCGTAGATCGTCCGAGTTGACCTACCGCAAAAAGCCCTTTATCGTCCTCCTCGAGTTTTAACCATTTACCGATTTGCCAGTCCCAATCGTGGTGCCGTAAATATGCGATTTTCCTGTTCCCTGAACTTTCCGGCCCTCGTTCCTGTATTGATTTACTGAACGCCCCCTTTTTGATCATGTCGTTATCCGCATCGATGTTATCGAATATACTCAAATACACGGCAACTTCCCGTTTTTCTGAGTCGATATCTTTCACTTTTTGTGCCGCTTTTGTGCGGTAAATATTCGTATCTTTTATCATGTTATTAATTTATTTGCGTCAACTGGATCAAAATTGTAAACCATTACCAAAGTATTTACGGCGCTTTCCCTTGACATTTCGCCCATTAAAACCGATTTATTTAGGTTAATTATTCCTTGCGCCTCGATATTTTGTTTTTCTACTTCGACTTTTTCCGCTGCGGCTTTGGTTTGTTCATCGTCCTGTAAAACTGGTAAATGTGAAAAATCAGCTATTAATTGGATTCCCTCAGCATCGAGCCCCATTTGGTGCGCCAACGCATCGTACATTTGTTGCGTTTCTGGTATTATCGTATCCTGATAAACCATTCGAATCGAATCTCGAACATTGGTAAACGTCGTTCCTTTTTCACTTGAAAACAAATTGTAATGAAGTCCGAACGCGTCAATTAATGCGATTTTATCCTCGGTAAGTTCCTCGAATAACATTAAATCCCTCGTAGGAAACGTCATCGGCGTCCAATTTAGTTGGGATTCAGTGATTAATAATTCGTCCTTGGAACGATTATACCAACTTTTCTGGATCTCGGTTTTTTCCTCTGGCGTCATTGGAATCGCCCCACCTAAATCGCTTTTTTGTGCCGACAGGATCCCGATTGCCCCGATATTTTCCAGTAATACGTTTCGTTTGTGGTAACTGGCTTTAATGTTTGAAAGGGGATATTTCAACGCATCAATACGCGAAGTCGGTTTAATCATGTTCATTCCGTCGGTAGTCGTCAAATAAATGATTTCGTCGAGCGTTAACCATTCGGAGCGGTTGTCATCGTACGCAAATTTAAACCGCGAAATCATGCCGTCAATGTCAATCTGTTTTAACGTTTTTCCCGTGGTTTCAATCATTATTTTATTTGACGGTAGGGTAATAAACAAGTTCCTTATATTCCCCGTTCGCTTTGGTGAATACCCGAATGCGTTTGAATATAAACCGTCGTTTACAGCCAACGAATAAACAACGTCTGACCAACTTTGAATTGGATTCGGTCGTTTAATTAGGTCATTGAACCAATGATTTGTTACCTCGTTTCCTTCCGCATCAATCAATCGCGCCTCGTTGGATGACATCATCGATGCTCGTTTACTGACTACCGCACGTAATTCAGGAATGGTTTTATAATGCTCCCATGCTTTATTTGTGTCAATCCAAACCGCATTTTTTACGCCCCAAAGTTGATTGACGTGCGGCATAAAATCCGACCATTGATTAATAAATCGGTTTTCTTTGTACGGGTCAATCCCGAAAAACGTCTCCCACCAGCTTAAAGTCATTAGCCCATTTGATTAAATTTCAATCAAAATTACGACAAATTTTTAAACATTGATTGCATGAACAGGGCGAGCCCAGCAACGCAATCCGGTGCATCGTCGTGTTTATTCTTTCCTTCCTTCGTGAATGTGAACATATTTGTTAAAAACGATTCGCTTTCCTGTCGCCCGTCACGAACGAATATCATGCGGTTATTTATGAATGCCGCTTGCATGATTATTCGGGTTAACTTATTCGTGGTATTCGATACCTGAAGGATTTTTGTTTTGGTTAACGTCTGGAGTGAACGAGCAAACATCGCACCCATATTATTCGACTCCACACGGCAATAATTCACGTTCCATTTGTTCAATATTGCGGCGGTTAATGGTATTGAAATGTCGGTATTATCGCGGGTAAATAAATAATCCACAATAAACGGTTTATTTTTAACAATTGCGGCAATTGCGACAGCCGTGTAATCCATTCCCGTATCGCTCACATCAACGTAACCAACGCATCCTTCAATCGGATTCGTTTTGATAAGGTCATCGAATTCGGATTTTGTAATGAAATGCACCCCAGTAAATAACCTCCCTTTCATGTCGATTGGCTCCTGTTGGTATTCAGCGAGCCAAATTTCCTTGGACATTCTCTTTCGGATTTCGTGGTATTCACTTGTTGTTAGTACGTCCTCGCAAAAGGAATTATCGTTTTCATCCAGAGCCTTTACGACAATCGATTTATCGTACTGGTTCGCTTCCATGCTTCGACCGATAATATCGTTTAGCGTCCATCGTGTGCCGATATCAATCTTTGCGCATCCAGATTCCAACCTCGAATCGTGCGTTGATTCCTTCCATTGAATGATTCGGTCGTTTACCGTGTCGCTCAATGCGTCCTCGATTCCTTTGTAAAGGTCGTCAGTTATCGCCACGTTTGAGGCTCCAAATCCGATAATCGTACCTCCAACCCCAGCACCAAAATAACCGACTTGTTTGGATTTGTTGGTATTCCACCCCTGAAGGTTTGCTTTATCATCGGAAAGCCTTGTATCCGGAAAAACATCGCGGAATTTATCGCTTTTAAGTATCGCCCGAACATCGTAACTGAATTTCAGGTACAAAGTAGCGGTACACGCGTTCCTCATGACCGATTTTTCAGGGTTTTTCCCTATGCTCCATGCACAAAATAACGATGTAATATAGGATTTTCCCGCTCTGGGCGGCATCGATACGCTCAAACTGGTTATTTTACGGTCCTCGATATCCTGAAGCCCCTCCGCAACCTCGCGTAAAAAGCCTCTTTTACTAAAAAAATCAGCATCGTAAAACATACAAAAGCCCCAAAACTTTCGTCGTGCGAGTTCGATTTTGAATAGGTGTCGTATCGCTTCCTTCTTATCATTCATTTTCGTTCAAAAAACGCTCGATGTCCTCCGTTGTTATATCGGTTAAATCGATATTGGTCGATTGCTGTTCGACGTAACTTTGGTTTAGCCGTTTATGGTCGTCTGGTTCGGCAATGATTTTGAACGCCGCAATCTGAAGGGTCGCATTTTCACTCTGAATCCATTTTTGTAATAGGTAATTCGTTCCCTTTGCTCTATTTTGAAAGAATGCGTCTTTTATTGCGTCCGATTTGTCCAAGGAATGAACGTAAGCCGTTGACCTGACGAATGATAATGAACTCCAATCGATATGCGCCCACCTCATCCACTTGAATTTTTGAATTGCTTTGATTAATTCCTGTTCATATTGCGTTGATTTGCTCATTTTCCGGGTTTTTTTTGTGTTATTTTGATATCAAATTTAAGAATTCCGAACGTGCTTTTTCATCTGTTTTAAAAACCCCTAATAATTTTGACGTTGATGTCCAAGTATCGTGTTTTTTTACTCCTCTCATGCACATACAAAGGTGCTGGGCTTTTAAATGAACTGCAACCCCGTTTGGATTCAATTCCTTTTGTAATCGTTCGGCGATTTGTGTCGTTATTCGTTCCTGATTTTGGAACCGGTTTGAATATAGGTCGACCGTGCGGGCTAATTTGCTCAATCCAATGATTTTATCGTTAGGAATGTAGGCAACGTCCGCTATCCCAAAAAACGGTGCGGTATGGTGTTCGCAAATCGAATAAAAGGGGATATTTGTCTGAATTATCATTTCGTCAGTTCCTTCCCCTTCAAATGTGGTAAAATTAAACTCTTTCGGTTCTAAAAATTCGCGCATGAATTTAATGTATCGTTTGGGCGTTTCTTTTAACCCTTCCCTTTCCGGATTTTCACCCAACGAAAGTAAAATTTGTTTAAAATGCCATTCGGGCGAATTTACAGGATATTCCATATTTTATGATTTTGAAGGCTTAATTTCCATTTTGGATTTTCGAGGCACAACGATATGCAATGCGTTAAATTTTCCCCATTGATTGTAAAGCCGTCGGAATGTGGGCTCAAAAAATAGTATTTTGCTTCGATTTCTGGCTCTGGCACGCTTTGCCCTTTGTGTCGAACGTAGCGCAATTCAGTTACCCCGTCTGGAAAGTTCTTTTTTATGACGTGTTCCGCTACTTTTGGGCTTACGGTTATGTAATCAATGCCTTTTGGGCATGGATGCAAGCCTGAAGTCTCGATACATTGGTAAAAATTTTCATTTTTAAAGTATTCGATGTGTTCCTCGGTCAATTGGTCAAGCGGTTCGCCCCCAGTCCATGTAATTTCTTCGCATTTTGGTGCGTTTTCCCGAATCCACTTCAAAATATCGATTAATTCCATTGCTCGACCGGAATTAAACTCCGTGTCGCATCGAATACCAGCCGCAAAACACGCATTTTTTGCTTTGCACCCTTGCAATCTGATAAAAACGGTCGGCGTGCCGGTTCTTTGCCCTTCGCCCTGAAGGCTATAAAAAATTTCACTAACTTTTAACATAACTTGCGGAACATTTACGGGTTTCATCAATTGTACATTCGACCAATTCACAATTCAATCCTTGCAATATATTTGGAGCTACCACTTCTACTAAATACCGCGCCATATTTTCAGCGGTTGGGTTAAATTGAACCACTACCACGCTTGACGGGTCCATTTCCTGCATTAGATTTAAAAATGGGTCGTTTTTATACATGAGAAATTTATGGTCCCAGTTGATTTCCAACCATTCGCATAACAGAGTTTTTATTACGGAAAAATCAATTACCCTTCCAATGAGGTCCAAACCGTCCACGGTGGAAACAGTAAAATGAATTCGGTAGTTATGACCGTGAAAATGTTTGCATTTGTTTTCGTGCCCAACCACTCGATGACCGGCGCAAAAATCGTGATACCTTGTTACTGTGAATTCTCCCATTTTGTATTCAATTTTAATTTAACAAAAATAACCCAGTACCAAAACAAACCGCCAATTATTTTAAGCATAAACTGGGAACTGAAAATATACCAATTAACAGTTCCAAACGCGAATAACTGAAACGAAATCGAATCTACAATTATTCCAATGGCGTCCGATGTATTTACTTTTAATAAGTAGGATTTTTTGATTGAAATTTGATACATAAACCCCGCAAATATTTGTGCGGCGGTAAAACCAATAATAGACGCAACGGCAATTTTATGAGTTTCATGGTTAATTAAATAAGTAATAACCCCAGCAACCAAAACCAAAATGAACATTTTTGCTATTAATTCGAACCCCTTCCACGTCTCGTGAAACACGCACCGCATTACAAAATCAAAAGGAATTAGAAATAACGCCGTAAATATTAACCCATTTGAACCAAACCAAAGCACGACAAAATTGGCAATCACAAACGCCAACAAATAAACGCTAATTTTGAGGACCCCCATATCTTGAATAAATTTGTAAATATTGTTCACTTGCAAAGGTTAAAATACCACACCGAAGTACATCTTTTGGAATTGGAAAATTTGGAAATAGTTGGTTTCTTATATGCAACCACTTTTCGTAACGGTTTACTTTTACCTCGTGTTTAATTTGGTTAATATGGTGTTTTCCACCAAAACTTTCTATTGACCCATAACGAACTCCACTTATCCACGAACTGGAATCCGACGATGAACAAAAATTCAGTTCTTTTAATTTGTTTTTTTCGGTACAACCCAGTAAATGAATGTCGATGGTTGGTTTTTTGTTTTTAATGTAATGAGCGACTGAATTTAAGTGATTTTTTTTGCCAGAAAACCGTAATTCTGGAACCGAAATGGCGATGTAATCCGAAAATTCAATTAACCTATCCAGCCCACGCTGACCGTCTTCAATATGAAAAACGTTAATGATACGGTTGTTAATTTTTTCTTTCATTTTGGTTCTGAATTCCCACGCCTTTTCTGGTCCAAGTACTTTTTGACAATCAACTTCAACCATTGTTCCTTGGTAATTTTCGTTCAAAACAAAATCGGTTAAACATTCATACCATTTTTCAATATATTTTTCGTCCTTTTTTCCCTTTAATGCCCCAAACATTAATGTAAACAAACCGCTGTCTAAAATGTAATGATTTGATAAGGATGCCATTTTATTAATTACACCAACTTTTGACTGTGTAATTTTGCCAGTTTTAAACATATCGTAAACGAATGGAAACGCCGTTCCTAAGTTGTATTTTGAACCGCCAGCGATTGCCGCAATTCCTTGAGGTATAATTTCCGTAGTTGCTAAATGCACCCGAATATTAGACTGGTTTTCGATTATCATTTTTCAATTCTTGCCCCGCCCGTTTTTTCTTCCCATACTTCGCACCAAACCATGCCGTCTTCATCACCGTATTGCATTAATTCTTTTGCAATCATTTCACATGACATACTACCAAATTCGCAAGGCGAACCGTAGCATTCGTTTAAGTAAAATTTTAATTCATCCCTTTGGAGAAATATTTCCTTTTCCCTGTTTAAATTGGTTACCATATAACCCGCTGTAATTTGGAATACGTGACGATGTTTGTGCTCTAAAAATTGGACTTCGGTTGGTGCATTTGGGTAATTATGAAACCCCTCTACGTCGAATTGAACTATTATTTGCGCTTTCATGTTCTCAATTTTTTAACGAAAATACTATTTTTTCAATAATTTGTACACAATGGATTCTTTTGAACCGTTATGTCTATCAAATAATTCAATTACTTCGGCGTAATCCTCCTCCGAATATTCCAATGTTATGGTGAATTTTTGCTCGGGTTCGTTTGTTTCTTCCGTTTCGTTGAAAAAATCATCCAAATTTACATCTGAATAAACCGGTACATCCAAACCCCAGTCCGATAATAATTCGGCATCCCATTCGTTCGCTAAGGAATCCCATTCCCATTCGCCAAAACCGACGTTATCTTTAATCAAAAATTCGTTTTTCTGTTCTTCCGTCCATTCATCCGCCAAAATAATTGGAACGTGGGAATATTTTAATTCATTTAACGCCTTTAAGCGCATATTTCCACCCAGAACGACATATTTACCGTCTTTATCAGTGAAAACGATTAACGGGCGCTTATTTAACATATCTGGGAACTCCTCAATGGATTTTACCAACTTGTTAAACTTTTCGTCTCTAATTACTCGTGGGTTTTTTGGGTTCGGTTTTACCTCCGAAATTTTGACATGTTTCATTCCTCTGGGTTTAATCGCTCGAATGAATCTGGAGCGAATTTTTTTAATACTGGGTCGGTTGTTTTTCTGGGCATTTTTTTGCGTTTTTTCCGTTGCTTTAACGCTTCTATTTTATCGTGAATATTCATTACCACCAAATTAAAGAAAAGCCCCACCAAAACAAATAAGAAATCGATACCACGATTACGGTTAAAATTATTTCCGATACATTCATAACTCGTTAAATAAAATGTGATATGTCCAAATGCACAATTGTAAAACCCCCAGAACCAAACCGACAACGATTACTCTGGTAAACGATTGTAGCATTAACTGATTATTTCCCGCCCAGTCTTTAATTGATTTGTGTTCGATATGAGGGCAAAATAACATAACGCCACGGTCCAACATGAACAACGTGTAAAATATTGGCATTAATGCTAATCCAATTATAATTTCTTTCCTTCTTTTCATTCTTGTTAATTTAAAAAAGGGGATTCGTAAACCCCCTTCCAACCACTATAAAACTAAATCATCACGTTCCAAATGTACGATTTTTTTTTATTCTCCGTACTGGTTCAAATATTCACCTATGCGCTCCAACGATTTCGAATGGATTCCTTTTTTATCGTTGGAATAAACATACATCCATAGTTGCGACTGGTGAATTTTGCATCGATAGGCGATTTGGTTTAAAGTTACTTTGTGCTTTTCCATGTGATTTAACAGTAACTTTTTTACGTCCTCGTTTATGGTTATCAAATTAATTCCTTTCATGGCTTCAAATTATATCGGTAAATCGTCTTTATAACTCATTCCGGTTCGTTCCTGAAAACTGGAGTTATTCGTTAACATCATCGTCCAGCCGTTCAAACTTAAAAAACAACGGTCTTTCCAAACCCTTCCGCGAAGGTTAACGCCGATTTCGACCTCATCGCCGATTTTCAGGTTATTAACCAAATCGATTTTATCATTGATAAATTGAACCGGTAGCACTTCGCTAAATTTACCGTCGGTTGTTTCAACCCAGATTTCACGAATAGTTAATTTGTCGCTTTTTTGCTCTGTTGCGCCTATCGTGTGAACGCGCCCGTTTACTTTTGTACTCATTTGTTATTTGATTTTAATTGTTAATTTTTAAAGGTTTCGTTGTAGTATTGTTCTGGATTAAATGAATCAAGGTGAAGATGATAATGACCCTCCTTATAAGCATCCATTATCTGCTCTTTCTCCATTTGTTTGGCTTGTTTAAAATATTCATTATAAAGGTCTAAATGTAAACTTAAAGACCTTTCATTTCTTGTATATTCAAGTTCTCTTATTTCAATCTCTAACCACTCTACTGCTGTCTGTTTCATAATTTCTCTATTTCCTGTTTAACTTCTTTCCAATAGTTATTATAATAGTTATTGTGTGCATATGAAATTAATTCATCTACTGCAATTAATGCGCATAGTTTAGCCACATTATAATTATTATAAAATTTTAAATGCGTTTGTTCAAGCATTTTATTAACCAACTTTTGTGCTTTTTCTTTTGGTGTCATATCTGGTCGTAAATTTCATCGTAATAAGCCCGTGCCATTGTTACCGCTTGTTTAATCCTTTGAACGTAATTATTATCGAATTCAATTACGTAACTTTTCAATCGCTTTTCAACTGGGATATGGTCAAAGGTATGCGCTTTTCGTACTTTGTCCTCCGCTAACATTTCCAGTTCGTCAGTTGATAAATGGGCGAATTCAGGGCGTGCGCACATTCGGTAATATTCACGGGTTTTCAAATCGTAAATTAAATGCTCTGGAGTATTCGTCAAGGCGTAAACCAGTAAAGATTCCGTTCGATTGTAAAGCCACATATAGCACTGAAGTTGTGCCACGTATCCGGCGTCTGGTTTTTCTTTGAACCATGGAAAGGTCGTACCGTCAGCCGAGCATTTTATATCCGCTAAAATATCAGCCGTTACCACATCCGCCTCGCCAGTAATCCAGCCATTTGTTACCCGTTGTTTCTGGATTCGTTCGGTATCCAGCCAGCCGTAAACATTTGTCGCCATTTCAACCCCGATAGGTTCGTTAATAGTTCCCTTTTCCATTTGCCACGTATTGACGTTCTGTTCAATTCCGTATTTATTTTTCAGTACGTATTTTTGAACCTCAGATTTGGCGGTTTCGCTCAACTCTGGAACGGCATCCCTTTTCGCACGCAATTCCATTAATCGGTCGGCTTGTTTGTCGGTTAACTTGACTTTATTCGATAGTTCCTTTAATTCCTCGACTTGTTTCTGGGTTAAATTAACTTTTCGATTTTCAGTTAAAAGAGCGCCCATTGACGACGCTCTCGGGATAAATTCGTGATTCATGTTATAAATTGTTTATTGTGGTTAATTGTTCGGTTGTTAATGCGTACTTTGATTTGATATCGTCCTTTGTACGTTGACCCGTTTTGATGTAATTTAACGCTGTCTGAAATTGTTTTTCGTTCAATTCGTAAACTGGGTTCGTTTGCGTTTCGTTAACCCCTTCACGAGCCGCGTTTCCGTCATCGTCTACCGCTTGCATCGAGAATAACGATTGAAGGGTCGCACGACGAAAATAAGTACAACACGCAATCAATTTTTGCGGGTCGGAAATAATGGGTAACTGTAATCGGCTTTCGATAAATTCCCCAGTATCGCATTGAATAACTCGACTAACCACATCGCCGTTTTCAATTGGCTGTAATAAGATAAAGTCGTACTTCATTAAAATAGGTTCAATCGCTTCGATTATCGTATTTAAATCGGCGTATTTTGATTTAAAATACGGGTTATCGCTTCCCTTTGTTACTTTACCCAGTTCCTTTTTTATCTTCCAAATCGAATGATAAATCGATTGCGGTTTTGGAATGGCGTCCTCGAATGATTCGATTGGTTCGTTAACCTCGTTAACTGGTTCTGTTCTTTTGCTCTTTTCTCGCATGATATTGGTTTTTAATTAACGTTTAATTTTTAGGATTGAAAAGCCAAACATTGATATTTCGAACGTTCGGTCATTTACTACATGAGTAACTTCGTTTTGAATTGGTTTATTTACCGTAAATATCGCTTCAGGTTGGTTTGTTAAATACTCTGATTCGTTTAGTTCGGATTCGGAATTCAAACCAATTGAACGGCGGTAAATGGCTTTTTGCTTGTTGTATTCAGAAACAAACGTTAAAACATTGGCAATAACATTCGGCATTGGTTCGGATGCAATCCAACGGTAACCCTTTGTAGTTATTTCAATGGCTTTTGTTTTAATTAAAGCCGTTACCACGAAATTGCTTACTTCGTGCTTTCTGGTTATTTCACTCAATGACACGGATTCGTTAACCCTTAGTTGAAATTGAATGTCGTTAAAACAATCATAATACTTTTTGATTGTTTGCGGTCTCGGACCTCGTTTTTTGTATTCCATTTTCTCGTTTTTTAGGAATTATTTTGCGTTATGGATGCGCAACCCCCGTAATTAATTACAAATGATTTATTGCGTCAAAATACGAATCGTAAAATTTTTCATCCCCAGCATAAAAATCGGATACGATAAATTCAACGCTTTGCCCCATACATGAACCAATCGTTATTCCATTTTCCAAAGCGATATAAACGTAACCGCTGTTTGGATTAAAACCGATTTCGATTATTTCATCGCTTGCACATTCACTTGCGTACGCCTTCCATACATTCGACAAACCTTTTGCCTCTAAATGCGCTACGCTCCCATTAAAATTAACCATTCTCATTTTTTCTCGTTTTTGATTTCTACAAATGTAGAATTTTATTTTTTATTTCCAATCGATTTGCATAAAATTTTATAGACGTCCGTAATTTGTTTCAGTTCATCGACCGTGAATTTCCTCGTAATTCGTGCTTTTTCTTCCAGTTCCTCGAACCTTTTAAGCCCGATTTTTTTTATTAACTGGATTCGGTATTCGTGTAAATTACCGCTCAAATGTTGATTACATGGAACACATGACGAATGCACGTTGTCAGGGTCAAATCGCACGTTCCAATGATTATTTGCGTTGAAATAATGCGATGCGTTTACCCTTCCGTTAATTGGTTTCTGGCACGAAATACAAGGTAAACCCTCATCCCTCAAATTAACCCATTTATTAAACGTGCCTTGCGCAATTTTTACCCAGTCTTGAACGCCCAAAAGTTCATTTTTCAATTTAGTTTTACGTTGTTTCCATTGTTTCTGTTTTTCAGTTTGAACCCAGACAGCCACGCATTTAGGTTCAAAACAGTATTTTTGATTGAACCGCACAATTTCGAATAATTCCCCGCAATTTTTGCATCGTTTTTTTTTATATTCCATCGAATAAACGTTTATTTTTTTCCTCCAGAACCTTAATTTTAGCGGTTAATTTAGCGTTTTCAATCGAAAGACCGTAAGCCTTCCGCATAAATTCAGCGTTGCATTGTTTAGCCCATAAAATATACTTCATTACGTGCTCCATTTGTCCGATATGCTTGGTCATTCCTTCAATGTAGTTTGTCGCCTCTGGGCGATGTTTCTGGATTCGTTCGATTTCGATTTCCATCGATTTGGAAATTTCCCAAACGTAACCCTTTGCCAGTAAAAAGTCGATTTCGTCCATAGTTTTTAATTTTGATTTGAATATACTTTACGATGAATGTTCGGTATTGAATGGTCGAGGAAATAATAACGGAATTTTTCGATATCAAACCGTAATTCGGTTTCGCCGATTTTACCAATTGAACGCGGTTTTATTTTATTGAAAAACAATTGAACCAGATTATCATCGAAAAAAGGTCGATGGACAGTTATCATGCTCTTTCCTGAATTGAACCACTCCGAACCCCCTTTTAAATCGTATGGAACGGGCGGTTTTCTGGTTCCGTCTTTTTCTTTTTCAGTCAATTTCGGGTGAATTATCGTATGCAAATGCAAATCGTTATCCTCCGCAATCTGGTTTCGGTATGGCAAAACGAACTCTAAATACTGGGCGTAACCTCCAAACGTCGAATAATCATGCTGTAAATCCTTCCAGCTGTCAATCGATGCCGTTTCCAGCCCCTCATCGTTTTTCAATTTAACGGCGTAATCCCAAAACTCGATAGCGGTTAACTTCGCTTTCATATCTCGACGCGTCAAAATTTTAAAGTGATATAATACCCAGTCAAGCGTTGAATTTATTTCTATTTCCGTAATATGGTTCTGGTTTAATGGGTTAAAGGATTTTCCTGTTTTCTTGTGGATTAAATCCGCTACGATTTCAACCGCATTTCCGACGTCTGGAAAATAAACCAAATGACGCCAACCGTAAGCCTCCGAAGTATTCAAAAGGAACTCCATTAAAACTTGCGTTTTGCCGCTCATCGGATAACCCGTCCAATCCGTAACCCCTCCCAATTGCATGGAATAATATTCGTGTACGTTTTGAAAACCCAAATAAACCCCTTTTTCGTTGTACGTTTTTCGGTATTTATGTAACCCGTTCAAAACGTCTCCAGATTTGATAATTTCGTAACCTTTCATATTAACCGAATGGATTAAATTTTGCCAAATTACGGTCATTAATGTATTGACGAATCCAAACGCATATTTCTTGAGTCGTTAATTTATACGTCCTTCCGTATTTTCCCAGACCGCCGTTACGAATTGCTTTGATTATTTCCCCAGCGTCCAAATCCTGAAATTCGTTTACGATATCGTTTAGCATGTTTTCAATTGGAAACGGGTTCGTTCCTGTTCGCTCAAAAGCCACCGCAACCGCTACCGCAATCGCTTGTTTTTTATCAGACGTTTGGATATTGTTCCCGGATTGATTTTGTAAGTTCATTAAATTGCTCATTTGATTGTGTATTTAGGTTTATAATTGGCTCATCGTTCCAGCATTCCCCACGTAACCACGTTAACGGATTTTTGCGATATCGTGCCTCTGGCGTTGATATGCGATATTTATTTGCCGCATCGATTATTTGGTTTCGTTTTGTTACTGGTATTCTTCCCCAAATATCAAAACATTTTTTACGGTCAACCTTTTTATCGAATGCCGACCAAAATCGCTCGAATTCGCTGGTATTAATTATTCCTTTCTCTTTCTCTTTCTCTTTCTCTTGTATCGAAGGGGCTTGCGTACACCCTTGCGCACCCCCTTGCATAGGGTCTTTAATAGGGTTCTTTTTTTGCGATTGTGCTAAATACCCGTCGATTTGTAAATCAATCGAATGACGTTGGGAAATGTACGCGAAATTTGCTAATCCAGTTAACGTGCTTTCCTCGCCAGTAAATTGACGTTTCAGCAACGCATCGTAAAATTGCAACCGCTCTGAGTCGTTTAATTCTTGCGCAATTTCCCAGTAACTTCGATAAAATTTAAACGCTTTTCTGTCCATATCAATAAATTAAAAAACCCCGCTAAATCCTTTGGGGCTTCACTTCCAAATTCATTAACAGGGTCAATAATTTTTTAAGGTTCTATAATGTGAAGCCGAACCAGATACAAATATAAAAATTATCCCTTCATTTTTTGAGTTCGTTCAATTAAATACTGAAATTCATTTTCGAGCAATATCAAAGAAACCATTTCATTTATGTTAATATCGGGCGTTTGTTGAACCTCGCATCGAATCTGGTATTTTATACGCTCCAAAATATCCCGTAACTCCCAGAACCCGAAACCGTCCAGAGTATCGTTTAATTTTTGAATCGCATAAATTAGCGTCGAATGGTCTCGATTAAACCGTCTGGATGCGGCGACCGTTGACTCCCCAGATAACCAAACCCAAATCATGCAAATATCCCGCCACATCGTTAACTCGCGGGTTCTGGTTTTACTCTGAAGTTCCCACAAATGAAACGGGCATATTTCCAGAACATCGGTAATGTCGTACCGGTTCAACTGGAGGCGGTCCATAATATCGCGTCGTTTCATGCCTCCATTTGTTTTAATTGTTTCGCTCGACAAATCGAAATGTACAAATCAAGATTAAACGAACCCCCTCGGTCGCAATGTACTTTCTGTTTTTCCCACCAATCGATTATCGTTATTAACGGAATCATCGGCACCCTATTTTTACCCTTTTCCATACCCTGAATTTTGGTTAATTATTCCTTAATTAAACGTCAATGTTCCTTAATTTAGCATCGTTGTTCCTTAATTACGTGCATCGCCACATGAAAATAAACGTACAAAATTTTTCCTTTGGTTAATCCCCACATCAAGTCGTCGTGCGCCATTATTGCGTGCGGGTCTTCGAAAATTTCCTTTACGATTGGGATTAAAGCGTTCCAGTCTAAATCGAACCGCTTGTTTTCAGTCCACAAATAAAGCGAAATTCGCTCGTTATATTCCTCGATTTTTTTAGGATTGATTTTGAAAAACCGCTCAATCGTTGCGTTCGTTTGTTCTCGTGTCATGTTCTTATTTTTTATAAATTTTACGTGTACCTACTTTTTCAATGCTGACGGTTAAAACCCCCTTTCGAATCATGTTCATTTCCTTTGCCGCTCCATACGTTAAATCGATTAAAACTCCAGACCATTTCGGAAGGCGGTCGTTAACTTTGACCTCGATAGTTTTACCAGATTTTAAATCCGTTACTTTCAATACCGTTCCGAACGGCAACGTTTTATGCGCACAGGTTAACGAATCGGCATTGAATCGCTCGCCTGAAGCCGTTAAACGTCCTGTCCAATGCTGACCATAGTACGTCGCTTTTCCCGTTGTTACAGCGCCTAAAATGACGCCAATCAATGTAATAAATAATACCTTCATTTTTTTAAAGTTTAAATTGTGCTAAATCCTCCGCTAAATCATTCGCCTCATTAAATAGGCAATCAATCCATTTTTCATGGCGTACTGGGTGCACCTCCAGTTTTTCATATACCGTTATAATTCGGTCGATTATTTCGTCGCCTTCGATTACTTCGCCAGAACCGTCGCAAACGTGGCAATCGAAATCCTGAACGCAACCACCGCAACACATCGAAGCCGGTTTTGAACAACCTACAAACGCTTCAATAATTCCCTTTCCTCTACATTCTCTACATTCCATGACTAAAAAATTGTTTCAATTAAACCTATTAAAATGCTCATTACTATTCCTGTCAATAGTGCCTTTCCTAATAATTTTGTATGCTCTGACATAAATCGTTTTTTTTCGTTTGACATACACAAATGTAAAACTTTATTTTTTATTGGCAAGCGTTAATTGTTAATTTTTTACGATTTCGTGTAAAAAAAAAGCGAACCCCCTGTTTTTACTGAGGATTCGCCTTGCGAGAAAATGAAAGAATTGAGAACTTATCGCTAAAATACGCGATTTATTCGGTTTTATCCGTGCTTTTTACGGCTTATTTTTATCTGTTCTGGTAAAACGGCGTAAACCTCATTCGGTTTTATATGGTTTTCTTTTGCCGTTGTTATTTCAGCGGTTAAAATACGGTCGTAACAAAGATATAGTTTCTGTTCGACCGCTCCCAGACGTACATTCGTCCAAACCAACCACGCACACAGTACGCCAATCGCCCCGTGCTTCTTTACGATTTCGATTAACTGTGTCGTTGTCATATCGCCGCCGTGTTATTTCTTAAAAATTGAATCAAACTTTCCTCGGTAAATGGAGTCGTTCCGTCCTCTTCGAACCATAAACCCCTTGCCACCTCAGCTTTAAAAATACGAAATTCACCGCCGTACGTTTTACGCACTCTAATATAATCACGGTCGGTAAAGAAATAACATAACGATTTTGGATAATCTAATTCAGCACCGTTAACGCTGAAAACGATATAATTTCCCGATATAAATATTTTTTTCATGCCCTATTATTTGCCCTTTTTACAAATGTACGTATTTCTACTTACGGCTCGAATTCATTTAATAAACAATAGGAAAATTTTTCTCGTCGGTTTTTAAACAATTCCATTGCCGCACGGTATTTTTTAGGGTCGTTTGGAACTTGACATCCAGCCGACCAACCGTTTATATCGCCTTTAATCTGGTTCGAATTTATATCATGTGAATTCAAATGAAAGTTGATGCCATAAAAACCCCATTTTGGAGTGCCGAGTTCCTCGCTTTTGTTGTCCTTATCGCCGTCACGGTAAACCAGTATTTTGTTACCCAGTTGTAACAACGCATCGATTTTACCTCGATGCTTTCCAAATATCCAAAGGTCGTAATACCAGTTATCAGCCGCAACGATTGCCGCTCCAACTGAATTAAATTTGTAATGATTTTTGAGAATAGAAACCCCCGGATTCGTCGTTCCGGATAAAACCATTATAAACCGTTCGCCTTCAAATATGTAAAATTTATCGTCAAAAGCGTTTGGAATGTCCTCGTTTGAACGTACGCCCAAAATCCAATAACTGGAGGGGATTTTTTTAAACGAGCCGAGTTCCTTTACTCGCTTCAAAAGTTGCGCATCCGTGTATTTTCTTACCATAGCAAATAATTAATAAATTCGTGAATATCGTCGAATTGACCTCCATTAATAGTACACGATAAATCCAACAAAATAACCCCCAAATCCGTGCATATGTGGACTTGCGAATCGCTTATTATATTGTAACGAATTCCGTCAATTTCGATAAATTCGAATATTTGGTTTTGGTATTCAAAACCTCCTACAATTTTAGTAATATCATTCATATTTTTTGGCAAAAGCATATTGAATTGTTCCAGTTGCTCCCGTATTGGAAGGTTGCAACCCGAAAATTATATAATAGTTTTGTGTCTCGTCAAATGGAATGCTTCCGTTTGCACCCGTGGATGTAAAATCCGAGTTAACCGTGGTTCCAGTATTTATGCAGGTCAATGTATTTGTACTTGGGTCAATGAATAATGACCTCCGAGCCTGTGAAAACCAGTTACTCGTTGTCATATTATTAAATACTCCTAACAAAGTTGCTCCGGTCAAAGTATCCGACGTATTAATGTACATTTGAAAAACAAACGAATGAGCGGTATTAACAACACGGATTGCACGGGCTTCGATTTCTAAAATTGAGTTTACGGTAATCGTGTTCGCTGGGATTAATATCGATGCCGATTTTGTCATCGCTGTCGTTCCAGTTACATTCGTTCCGTTTACAATTCCCAACGATGGCGAACCTACAGAAACCGTTAAATTTCCAGAGCCCAAAACCGACGAACCGTTAATCGTTTTTATGTTTGTACCCGAAATTAAAACTGGCTGTTTTCCGTTGAAAATATCCCAGTCGCTTGCCGTTAAATAACCGTCCAGTAATCCAGTTGCCGCGCCGAGTTTTGTTTTTATGCTCGACGTTGTTTCATCCCCTGAATTCGTGCCTGAAGTATTCGATAAAACCGTCAAATCAGTATCCGTTACGAATCGTTTTGTTGGGTTTGTGGTTACTTTGAGTGCGTCAACATCTGAAATTTTAGCATCGTCAACCGCCAGCGCGTTAATATCCCAAACCGCACCCCCTCCAGATACCGTAATATCTCCTTTGTTTCCATCTGAAACGCCCCCGCTTCCTCCCGAGGGCGACTTAAAACCCGTATTTAAACGTAAAAAAGCCCGTAACGTGTTTATATTGTATGCCGTTACTCCAGCCTCATCGTAAAAATTAGGAATATCCGCTAATTCAATACTGACCGTTCGAACATAGGATTGACCGATTACGTTTGAAATGAAAAAATGCGTTGACGTTTCGTAATATGCGGCGTAAAATTTAGGGAAAACGCTGGTTTCGCCCCCAACTTCGACCACGATGTAATTATTGTTTAAATATATTTTGTCCATTTTACCCCGTTTTTAATCGATTTCCCGTAGTTTTTCTTTTAGGATAATGTTCTCCTCCTCCAACTGGTTAATACGTTCGTTTAATCGCTTTATTTCGTTTTGGTCACGCATCCAATAATTGTAAACCACGTAACCCAGTACGAAAACCAAAGCCCCCAAAAGCCCGTAATCCAAAACCTCGTCAAATATTCGTTTTTCATCCATTATAATAGGTTCGATTTTGTTTAAATTTATCCTCTACTTTGCACGTCAAAACCGCTTTTCGACTGTATTGTTTGTATTCTATTTTGGCGCTTTCCTTTAAAATAACTGGAACGTCCAAATAACGATACGAATGATTGAAAGCGTTATAATCCGAAATGAATAGTTCATTTTCACTCAGTAAATACAATTCATGTAAAGGTCGAATAATGCACTCATCCTCCGGGTCGGTATTGATTTCGTAATCGCGTAAATTTTCACGAATTACCCGTTTCATTTCACGGTTATTAAAAATCAAATTGTCGATTTCCGTATTCGGTTGCATATTGCCTATAAATCCGTGGAAACGATGCGTACTTTCCACATTCGAAGCCGTAAAGTCGATACCTTCATTTTCCTGATAACCGTTAAATATGGCTCGAACCCTTGACGTTGTTCGTGCCGTTTGTACGCTATATTCTTTTAACTCATATTCGCCCCAAATAAACGAACCAGCGATACCGCTCAAAGTGAATTCAACGATTATTTTGTAGCATCCAGCCCCGTCCGAATTCAAAACGTCCTTCCAATGAATCGTCGTATAAACCGCGTTCGGTTCATTTACGAACTCGTTTATCGTTGGCGTGTAATTGGTTGACAAACCGTCTTTTAATAGACTGAAGGAATAAAAATCGTCGTTTGAACTTACTTTAATCCATGCCGACGTTATGTCATTTTTCCACGATTCCGATTCATTTGAAGCCAAAACCAATTGACGACAGCAACATTCTTTTAAACCTCGATTTTGCTCAACAAAAATATCAGGTAATTTAATTGATCCGTATTCCTTGAAAATCCGATCCTCTCGTTTTTCACATCCGCACGTTCTGGTTTGAAACAATACTAAAAAAGGCGTTAATTCCCAACTCGTGGTCGCAGGGCAATCAATCGCCTCGCCCCACAAAGCCACAACCGCCGAACCTCCAACGCCGTCCGTAACTACATTCCAAACTGATTCGTTCCAGTAAATCGTATACGTCGTTCCTAAATAATTAAACTGGTAATAATTGTAACCGTTGAAAACCCCTACCGCATTAACCTGATACGTCGACGTTGGTGATCCCTCCTCGCTACCTTGAATAACCACGTTTAAACAGTTGCACCCAAACGAGCATTCGGAAGTTGTGAACACGTCAAAAACCCCCGGTAACCAAACTGGAATCGATGCGATAGGGCAACTTTGATCCGTATCTTTTATTCCAGTTACCTGAATTACTCCACCGTAGCCGTCCGTTGTAACCGACCAGTCGTCCGTTGTATTGTGCCAAATGTAATACGTAACACCGTCGTAAGTGAATTCGTACGTATTGTAACCGTTTAAAGTTCCAGTTGCAAAAAGGGTTTCATTTGTACTCGGCGCTGGATCCTCGATTAAATGAAATTCAAGTTGTAAACAGTCGCACATTTTTTACATGATTTTGAGTAAGTAACCCTGACGGCTTTTGATTGAATTGGTCGGGTTCGTTGATCCCCACGCACATTTGATTACCAAAGTATTCGAAATCGTGGTGTCGAATGTAGTGTTATTTAAGTCGAAAAAGTTTTCCCCCTCGATGGCATTGGATGCGTTTTTGTTGTACGCAAATGATCCAGTTGTAACTATTTCAGCAACTCCAGCCGTACCGATAGCCCTAATTGTAAAATCGAGTTCGATTTCCCACGCTATTGCCGAAATATTTGGCAACGTAATAATACTGGAATCGGCTAAAATCGTCGATGCACTCATTACGTGAAATTCAATCGTTTCGTTATTGGCTGCCGTTATTTGACCTCCGATTTTAAAGTGAA
>Ga0129333_10000426_pt1 | contig 33917 bp, 47 predicted proteins | sample CPB6_08_DNA_FD_94474 | JGI IMG/M metagenome (GOLD analysis project Ga0129333, IMG submission 94474) | Freshwater to marine salinity gradient microbial communities from Chesapeake Bay, USA - CPBay_Sum_0.6_0.8_DNA | ecosystem: Environmental > Aquatic > Marine > Coastal | place: USA: Chesapeake... | reverse complement strand
TCAACAACTGTATCTCCAACTTTTGGGAGTTGTCCATTACGATATTTTAGTTCATGGACTCCGTGAACACCACGACCTGTTTGTTTTACTGAAGACAATTTCCAACCTTCTCGGTCAAACATTTCCATCACTTCATCAGTAGGGACAAACTCATATTTGTTTGTCATTTTTGGAGATGGGGAGGTTGCAAAAACTGCGGGGGCGATCGATTTGATAAGTTCTGGTGTGTAAATCATATACTTTAGTTTTCTTTGTTTTTGTGTTTCGTTTTACGTGTATAAACGTTTTTTGACTCATGAACTCTAGACACAAATCTACCGTCAAAAAATCCAGCTTCAACTTGATCTTTTCTGACTTGGGTTCTTTTCATTCTATGTTGGTCGTAGGTTTTCACAGTATCTTACGTCATTAACAATACAAAGATAATTAATTTTCCATAAATACCAAACTTTTTTTTGATTTATTTCAAATTACATCAACCAAAACAAATTTTACTGAAATTAACTTTAATTAAGGAATATTTCCCCCCACTTAGTTTTTTGAATTATTCCCTCAACCACCATTTTTGGATTTATCTCTTCTTCAAGAAAATGTATTTTCAATTCAATTATAATATCAATTATCTGATCTTTTGTTACTACGTGATCATCACCCTTTTCAGCATTTTTATAACATTGTTGTCTGAGTTTATTATAAAAATCTTTTTTTTGTAGATCACCAATTAAAGTTATCAAATCATTAGGATTATTCTCGAAAAATGAAATCAAATTACTTATGTAAACCTCACAATCTATATTTTTCATAACACAGGTTTTTTTAATTATAGATATAAAAAGTTTATAAAAAAAGTTTTAGTTCTATTAAAATCCTAAATCACTCAAATCTACATCGCCAAAATCTTCATCGTCCTCGTCTCCCATGGCTTCTCGATAATGTTGATCTTTTAATTCCCTAGTAATATCATCAACCATTCTCTCAATAAATTTTTGTCCTTGTGGATCACCTTTAAGAATCATTTTAGCAACTCTCATAAACTCTTCAGCACTTAACGCTGAGAATCTCATAAACAAATAATGTTGGATGTGTTTTTTATCTTCATCAAACAATTCCATAGGATATGTTGCTACAAATTTTTCCCAAAATATTGGTCCTAAACGGGAATCCCAAATTTCCGCAGGTAAAGTATCTTCAGCCTTCAATATCATTTCTTGTTGTCTTGGGTCATCAGGTAATCCGTGTGTTCCAAATATCTCATAAACACCCTTAACTAGTTCATGAACAAGAAGTGGAAACGTAACTGCCTTAGCTTTTACAGTTGGTGGATCTGTTTCCTCGTCAACTTCTGATTGACCCATTTGACCACCACCACTACCGGCCATGTTTTCCATATCAGGGAAGATCCAATACGCATGTTCCATCAAAGATTGTGTAACGGCATAAAGATCCATTAACTGAGGATTAATATCATTAATTTCGTTTCTAACTAAATTATACATGTGTCCTCCTTTGAATGCGGCCCCTTGGATTAAAGAATTTATGAATCTTCTTTTTTGTCTTTCGAGATCGAAAGTTTCCATATCACCGATGAACTCCTCGACTTCTTCTTCAGATGGAAGTTCGGGTTTTGATTGCATACCTTCAGCAGCACTCATAGATTGTCCAACAAGTTCTGCCTTGAATTGCATTGCCCCTTCAGGAATCCCTAACTCATTTTTTACTAATTCAATTGCAAGGTCTTCAAGTTGTTTTTTGTTTTGCATCTGAATCATTACTAATCTTCCCATAGCCTGACCTACAGTCATCATCAACTGCATGAACGAATTACCTCCTTGGATAACTCTTGTATCACCCATGGCCATTCTAACTTTTTCAACAGAATCCTTGAATCTTTTTGATGATATAATCTCAATGAAGTCTCTATCCATATTAGGGATTGCAGGAAAACCGTGATATGGGGTTTGTTTTCCTGTTATTTTTCTTTCAACGTCTCTTGACATTCTTTCAGGACCCTCGTAATCGATTGGTGCTTCGAGAAGTCTAAGTAGTTCACCCTTCGATAAACCTTCGGAGTATAATCTTTTTCTCAAATTTTTCATGTTATCTTAAATTTATTCCAAGTTCATCAAAAGACAACCAATCAGGGAAATCACTATCCTCAGCTTTAGGGGCCTTTTTCGGACCAGGTTTTGGTCTATATGGAGTGCCAGGAGTTTTGGTTTTTTCTCTCTCTTTGGTTCCAGGTTTTACAATTTCTTTAGTTCCAGGCATCATCGTAGGTACTTCAAAATCAATATTTTCATAAACCTCATCGTATAACTCATCATAAGAAATTTCATTATCCTTATCCATCATTTCTGAATCGTCTTCAATATGATACTCATCTAAATCAATTTTTTCTCCATGATATAATTCTTGTTCAGATAATATTCTACCTCTATTATAGTTAAAAAGGTATTTAATATCTTCTATTTCGTTTAGAATGTTTTTTTTCATATTTACATTTTATTTAATAAATATCTCAATTTATGATTCAGTTACCAAATAATATTGATAACCTAAAGAATAGTAGAGAAATTGTCCTTTATTTTTGATTATGGAGTTTAATTTATCTTTTTCAGAGATTTTTACTCCAACAATTTTTTGGTTTTTTTGGAGTTTTCTTCCTGGATGCGTATTTAAAACATCTTCAATCGGATCTGTATAATACTTAAGTTTTTTAATTAAATCTTTTTTATCTCCAACAATACCAATACCATACGTTTTACAAAGATTTTTTAAATCGTTCAAATCAAGTTTAGTTAAGTCTTCCATAAAGACAAATATACTAAATTAAAATTATACATATGTAATTTTACCAAAAGTAATTTTTATATACTTTGTTGAATACAAATTCCAATTTGGCGATTTGCCTCTTTCTTTATCAGTATATCCTTCGAAATAGGAATTATTTACAAGAGTTTTTTCAATTGGTATTAGATCATTTAACAAATTATTCAAGACTATTTTAGTTTCTTCTGAAATTTGTTGATCTTGCAGGTATTCATTGATTTTTTTTTCTATTGGTGCCATGAAGATAAATATATGTTTATAATTCTTTTAGTTCAAGATCCACATCAATTCTTACACCGTATTTTTCCAACTTTTTATAAAAAAAATCATATACTTCAGCCCTTAAGTAACCCATAAGATCTGATGTTTCGTAATTACTTAGCGCTTCAATGTAGGCACCATCTATTGTATCATTAACTTCTATTTCTCTATCAGTTCCTTCCTCATACATCATGAAGTCCATAGTTCCTTGATTGTCCATATTTACAAAAATATCAATCCCCTTATCAATTCCTCCCAACCCAAAAGGTTCTACAAAAACAACCTCTATTCTTGTATCAAGATTACCCCAACTACTTTTCAGATCAAATGTTTTACCATCGATTTCATTTTCAATTTTATTAACTAAATTATCAAAACCTCCATTATATCTATACCAAATGGGTCTAATAACTTGATAATCTTCATCTGAATTTTTTCTAACATCTGTAATGTCATATATCACATCATCAAGATAAGGCTCTTCACCCATCTTCTTTTGTTTGTTCCATATTGAATAGCAGAGTTTCTGAAGATTTTCTTCGGTTAGTCTACTATATTGATCTTCTGTAATTATTATTTTCATTTACCCAATATTAGCCCCTTTAACCTCTTTTATTTCGAGTTCAGGAAAAAGCACTTTGAAATAATCATATACCGCATTTTTTAAATGTCTTGATATAATATGATGTGGAATTAAATCTTCCATATCACGGTCTAACGAATAATCGTAATATAATGTCTTACTTTTTTCTCTGTATGAAAATAATGCATTTCCGTCTTTGTCAAGTAAATATATTGAATTGTGTGCTTTACCCCATTGCTTAACGTCTTTAGAAATAGTCTTTGTAAACATTTTTTTATATTTCGGATATTCTTCACTATATTCAGATTCCCAACGATCCCTTTTATAAGTTTCATTCAATAAAATAAGTTGTTGTTCGGTTAGGATTATTTTCATATAGTATAAATATTTTACAAATTAAAAAACCCGCCTTTTTGGTGGGTTTTAATTAGTTTAACTTTTTAGATATTTAAAATATCAATTTCACTTATTTTTTTAGACTTGGTTTATTTTACACAAATAAATTGAAGTCTTCGTCTTCTTTTGCTCTTCTAATAACTGACTCAGGAAGTATGTTTTTATTTTCAGCACCTGGTATGTTCAATACCATAAGATTTGGCATGTCTCCAATACATTCGGGAAGTCTCTGAAGATTATTATTGTCTACTAAGGACAAATATTGTAAATTAGTTAAATTACAGATCTCTTCTGGTAGTGACGTAATACAATTAACAAAATTCAAGGCTTGTAAGTCCTTAAATCTACTTATTTCGTTAGGTATATTTAAATTGATACCATCACCTCTCGATGTATTTTTGAATGTAAATCTTTTTAGATTTTGTGGAAGGGTTGAAAACAACTCGTCAAACCCATAAAGTGCTACAAATTTAGAAGATGAGTCATTCGGGTAATCGATTATTATTTTATCTCCTTTTGGACCCGCCAATGATTTCATAAACTCTGGTTTAAAAAACTGTTTCAATCCTTCTTCATTTGTGTTTAAAAAATCAACAAGATTAATTTGTCTATCGGATGGGTCCATATACTGACCTGAAGGGAAGTGGAATTGATAACGTAATGCTGGAAGTCCAGATACGTCTCCATACTCTTTATCACCTCTGTGTTTTTGTCCTTTGTTTGGTATTACAACATATAAAGGACCATCTTTAATATAACGATCGAACCAAGTTAAACCAGGTGATGATGTACACCATCTTGTTTCACCTTTAGCTTCTTCTTGATATGATCCACCATAAAAACAAGCGGCGTCTTTTCCTAATTGTCCTGTGTCCGAAATTTTAGCAACAGTCCAATCAGGCCCTCTATATACAATATCAGCACCTGGATGTTGATAAGTCTTAGAGGCCTCTTTTTTCTCGTCTTTGGTTGCTTTGGTTTTTTCTAAACTAAAATCTTTAACGTTATCATAAAGTGTTTCAGGTGTAAGTTTATTAATGTCTCTTAATTCTTGTGGTAGTCTATTTTTAAATCTTTCGTATTTTTTTAAGTCTCCTGTAACCTTGTATAAATCTTCCATAAAAAGATCTTGAAACTGTTTCAACGCGGCTTTATATTGTGGGGATCTAGTGTCAAGTACTCTCAACGGATGATCCTCAGGCACAATAGGAGTTACAAAATTTTTAAGTAACCATTGTGTGTATTTACCAATTTTAACTCGGTCCATATCCTGCGGTTTAACATTATCAATATCCATTCCATCAGGAAAATTAGATGTAGGATCCGCAGCAATTATAGCAAACAAAGTTTCAAAAGGCATTGCACCTTTTTGTGTCTTGTCTTTTGGTTTAACAAATTTATCGAAAAGTACCTGAAATCTTGAACTTTCAACAATAAGATCTCTAAGTAGACTGGTAAATCTAATTGACATAGTTATATTTTTATTAATAAATATTTGTTTTTAAAAAAAAATTAATAATTCATTATAAGTATTTCCTCACCCATGTTTTGTTTTTCTCCTTTTTTTGCCGCAGCCGCCTTAGCAAACTCTTTTTTAACCCAAGTGTATTTGTCCTCAGGGAACCATTCATGGAGTAAATCAAAGTCATAATATGATAATGAGAACTTAGCTTTAACCTCATATAAAACATTCGCCAATCTTTCGTGATCATCTCGATCGAAGTCGTGGTTGGAGTAATAATTCTCTGTTTTCCAATATGGTGGATCCAAATAAATGTAAGTCGATGGTGAGTCGTATTTCTGTATTACTTCTGCAAAATCCATGTTTTCAACATCAGTAATCTTTAAGAAATGATCAATCCAATCAGGTTTCATTAATTTATCTCTAAAGGTAAGATATTTTGACTTATATTTTCCTTTTAGATCAATAAAATTTGATGTTTCAGGTTTTGACCCACTAAAAACTTGTGTTAGAATATAAACATATTTAGCAGCAACTTCATAATTGCCAGGGTATACGCTGAAACCAGGTCTAAATAATTCAGTCTGAAAGCTGATAAATTGTTCTTTGTAAATTTCAGGTGTAAGATCCACGCCTTTTTTTTGACAATCAATTGAGTTGATCGCTCTTAACAACTCAGTTGGGTTTTGAACACACTTGAATAGATTATAGTTTAATGGGTTGAAGTCGTTATAAACAACTTTATTTAAGTTTGGGAACTGTTTTATGTCCATGTTATAAAAACACCAAAACATACCCCCGAAAGTTTCTAAATAAACCTCCATATTTTTATCGTAAAATGGAACAATCCATTTACCAATTTTACTCTTACCTCCTATGTAACTTAACATAACTCAAATATAGTTTTTTCAATATTTATTTTCAACTTAAAGTAATTAAATTATAGGTATGGAAAATAAAAAAGCAACAGAAGTTAAATGTAGAACTTGTCAAGACAGTAAACAAGTAAAAGACACACAAAGATTTGTTTTAATATTTGGTGGTATCTTTTTCTTTTTCGGTGTTTACGGAATTGTTTCTTTTATCAAGGATATAATTTCTTTATTCTAATTCCTTTGGAATTTTACATACTGATTTACAATTAGGTCCCCTACACTTTCTAACTTGAATCCTTTTGACTTAACTCTTAACGGGATTGAGGTGTCAATATTTTTTGGTAATTTGACATTGAGGTCTCCATCGGGGTGTGGGACTGTTATACTTCCTGACGTTAAATCGTCAACTGTCATAAATGCATTATAAATAAGGTTGTTTCCAATTTTATCAAAATTATCTTGTGGTTTTAAGTCAATTCTAACAACTAAGTCCCCATAACTTCCATTTTTAAAGTCTCCCATTCCGTTCAATCTCAAAAATTGCCCATTATCAACACCGTGAGGTAATGAAATATCTAATGTTTTCATTTCAGTTTTTGTTCCGTTACCGTCACACAAAAAACATGGGTTTATTAAAAAATAACCTCTTCCTTGACATGTTTCACATGCCACTTGCATCAACTGAAAAAAAGATCCATTACCAAATTGTTTTACTAAATTTCCAGTTCCACCACAAAAATTACATATCTTTCTTTCACCACCATTACCATTACACGGTTCACAAGCCGTTTGTCTCCTGTATGATAAAGTATGTTTACCTCCTCTATATGAATTTAAAACACCAATTGGAACTGTTATGTTCGAGGTATGAACAGGTCTTTGATTAGTATTTTTTCTGTTACTAAACATACTACCAAAAACATCATTAAAATTAAATGATCCTCCGTAAGGATTATTTCTTTCCTCATCATAACGTCTTCTTTTTTGATCGTCACCCAAAACATCGTATGCTGTTGAAATTTTTTTGAATGTTTCCTCATTTCCTCCCGCATCAGGGTGATTTTCTTTCGCCAACTTTCTGTATTTCTTTTTAATATCCTCTTGAGTGGCGTTTTCTTGAACTCCTAAAATTTCGTAATAATTATCAATATTCATTTATTATAATTTGTTATTATTTTTTTTTTATGAACTATATAGTTGTTTTGTTCAAAAATAAATCCAGAAAAAAAATAATAAACAAGTTTGTTACATTAGACAAGGCTAAACGTTTTTTTGATGAAAAAATTTTGACTTCAAACCAAATTTACTTTGAGAAACAAATTGAGAACGCAGAAAGTTGTAGTTTTGAACTGTGTATATTGGAGAAAAAAAATAATGAGTTCGAGTCTCTTTTTATTAAAGACGACCTAGGTAGACAAATAAAAGTTAATCTCGATGATCCAAATTATAAAATTATTAAGGTCAGTGAATATAAGGTAGAAGAAAAAATTTATGATATAAATAGTAAAGAAAAAATTACACTTGAAAGGTTTTATAAAAAATACATTTTTAGAAAGGGAATAATTTTGATCTCAGGTTTAAACAATAAAGTTGTAGTTCAAGAAGATGATAAGGTATTTTTATTTTCTACAAAAAATGAATCAGAGTCCAAAAGGTTTTTAGACTGTTTAAATCAGTTTTTTTCGGAAAAACAGATTAAAAATTGTATTGTTGTTTCTGAAACTTCAAAATCTCAAAAAAGATATTTATATAGTATTTTAGAGGATTTAGGGTTTGATAAAAAATTATTATATAGAAGGTCAACTACGTTTAAACCAAGATAATATTTTATTTTTCAATCCCTTTTTATTAGTGATTTCTTGTGTCATTTGTTGATTTTCAATAATATTTTCCTGTATGTCATTTTTAAAGTCTTCATGAATAAAAACATGTTCCAATCCTGACATATCAATTGAAAATCTTTTATATTGGTGGTCTATTTCTCTGAAATGTCTTTGAACTTTTTTAAAGTCTTCATTTTTTAATTCGTATACACAAATAATTCTCCCGTCATTGAACATGTTTTGCATTGCATCGGTTACTAAGGCTAATTGTTCAATTATGCTAATATCACTCTTTTGATTTTCTGCCATAGTGTTAATTTTTTCTTATCATGAATAATATCTTCTTTTTTTAAATTTTTCAAAGATTCTATAAAAAGAGTTTTTTGTTTTTCCAACTCCATATTATCTTTTTCAATTTCATTCTTCAACCAGTCTATTGCCTGTTCCTCTTTCGTTGAAATCTTCTTCTCCATCATTCAATTTTTCTTCAAGTAATTCAAATTTTAAGGTTTGTAGGTTTTCCAATTTTTTACTTTCAAAGATCCTTTTTAGTTCATCTATTTTTTGTTTCAATAATTTTTCCTTAAGTTCAATCTCTCTATTATATGAGATAATTTTTTTAATGTTAGAGACTGTGTCGTTTAAATTTTTTTCATCAAATTCACTGACAAACGAAAAGAATCTACTATTTTCATTCATTTTTTGATTCTCTACTATTTTATCTTCCTGCACAAACCTTTTAGGAATTTTCCAATTTGTCGGGAACTCTATATCAATAGTGAGGTAATTTTTCAATTTTCTAACAGAAACTAAAAAATCAAATATATCTTTTAACTCTTTATACATTTTTAATTTATTGAGATTATGTAAGTTATGAAGTAAGTTATTAGAAAATAATTGGATATTTTCTCCCAAATGGAATAAGTTATTCTTTTTGGATCTGAACTCAAAATATTTTTAACTATGTTCAATGTAATATTCAGAATGTGTATTGTTGACAACACAAATACGAATAGGAAGAAAATATCCATATTTATCATATTAATCATAATTATTTTTTCTTTTCTTCTAAAATTTCAGATCTCAATTGTTGTAGAAGTGATTTTAATTCTTGAGCTGTTTTTCTAGCTCTTGTTCCGGCACTTTTATTTCCACCAAAAAACTTATTTCCATCAACACTCAACTGTTCTGTCAATTCCTTAATTTTTTCTAACGTATCCATTTTTTATGTTATATTAAAGTTTATTTAGACTATACTAACTGTATTTTTATTTTTTGTAAAGATTATACTTGTAGATTTTTGTCTAACGTTTTATATATATTGTATATTAAATCCAAATCAACTTGGGTATAGGGTTTATCTCTATTAAAAAGGTCATTGAAGAAGGTATCTATAGAGTTTCTTATATTTTCTCTATTTTGTTTATAGTATATTTCACTGAACAATGAGAAAAAATAATTGTAGTGCTCTCCTGTTGGTTCAAAATATATATTTTCTTTAGCAAAATTTCCTAATGTTTTTTTCCAACACCATTCAAAATGTTTAATATTATCTTCCTCTGTCATGACAACTTTAGTTTCTTTACTTTCTTGGTCATAACCTAAGTATGTTTTTTGAATCAACAAATATAAACTATATGAAAGGTCATAATATAATTCCATTTTTTCTGGAATTATGTTATTAACTCTGAACCAAATATCTACCTCTTCTGGGTCTAAGTTTTTTGTGATATAATTAAAAAAATTATCCATAGTCATGTATAACTATGGATAATATAAGTTAAGGTATTTTATTGTAAATTATTGTGTTTTTCTATCGTAACTAATTAAATTCATCATTCGTTTAAATTCTTCCGAAACTAACGTTTGGGATTTATAATCTAAAGATTCTTCTAATTTGTTTAAAACGTTTTGAGATGTCTTTTTTCCTCGTTTTGCCTTTAAAGAACCTCTTTCAGTTTGTTCGCCCGCTTGATCAACAGGTTGTGGTTGTCTCTTGTATGAAGCGTTTTGTTGTTCCTGACCATAGAGATTATTTTTATAGTTTTGGAAAAATTTGTCTCCTACCTCACTTGGAACGACATTACCTAGCGGGTTTCCGTCATCATCAACTTGAGCGTTACCAGTAGTTCTATGTCCTTTTAAATATTTTTCAATTTTTTCATCATTTGGTTTAATTTCATCAAAAACTAAATTTGTTTGACCTGGATATGAAAAAGCATCAATATATTCATCAACCGCGTCTGATGGTGTGTATTTTTTTCTAATTCCTTTTTCCAATCCACCATTTTCGGTTGGGAACTTCTTAGTTTCTTTCATTTCATATTTTGAATTTTTGTCTGAAGATCCTTTCAAGTAATTAGCCATTTTTTTCGCAACACTATTCAAATAATCTTTGTTTTCTTTACCATCAGCTTTATGGGCCTTTTCATATTCTTTATATCCTTTAGGTTCATTTTTTTTGAACTTTTTCTTTTCTTCATTGACTAATCTTTCTATGGTATCAATAAGATCTGATTCGGTATAAAGAATTGACTCTTTAACATTGAAAGTCTCTCCGTCCAACTCAAAAGTCTTTTTACCTTTCTTTTTGGCCATCATCGCAGCATATGCAAACTCCTTACTTTCTTCAGTTTCGCCTTCTTCAATTTCTTTTTCAAATTCAACTTCATAAAGTTGTTCTCCTTCATTCTTTTGTTTTCTTAACATCTTGAAGTCTTCGGAGTCTATTCTACCATTTTTATTTTTATCAAGTTTGCGTTGTTTTCCATAAAGTTTTTCTTTCATTTCATATGAAGAACCACATTCAACACATTCTTTTTCATCTAATTCCAATTCAAATTCTACTTCATCTTCCTCTTCATAATCTTCCCCATCAAGATCGTTTCTTAAATCTTTGAGTAGGTCATCTATCTCATCATCGGAACGTTTTTTTGATTTTTTATATTTTGATTCCATAACTTGACCACCTTTCCATCCACATTCTCGACACTCGCTTTCTTTCATTTCTGAACCACATTGTTCACAGATCTTATCTTCTTGAACATAATCAAACTCATTGTCTGAATATAAATGAGTTTCTTTATCTAAATTCAATCTATTACCTAAATTTTTAACTCTCTCTTCAAGAGTTTCATTTAGTATATTTCTGAACCTTGATCTAATATATTGTTCTTTATTCATTTTTAAGGTTTTTATTATAAATATCTTTAGTTTTGTGTTTTTTTAATTTCAAGAAACACAATTTCCGAAATATAATCTTTATTATACCCATAGTTACTCGAGACACTGTCAATCGCATTTTGAACGGGTCCACTTTCGAATATTTTTAGAGCGGTTATATCACCTTGATTACAATAAGGAAATTTTTTACACTTTTTTTTCACTTGGACTCTCTTAGCACCAGGCATATATTTCGTTGAGGCTCCCTTCCAATCTTTTTTACTCATTGATTTAGCCCAAATTGCGGGTTGTGAATATTGTCCTGAGGACCCTGATGCGGTTGCTTCTTTTGTTTCCACTTTTTCCAAACCCTCAAAATTCTCTCTTACCGTTTTCACTCCTGTAACTAAATCCCCTTTTGTCGTTGAAAAAAGGGGTGCTGAGAATTGGCCGGCGCCTCCCGCAGAGGTTGCTTCCATATTCTCCCCTTTTTTTGGTGTTCTCCTATCTAAAATAGATCTTAGAAAATCTTTCAGTTCTTCAGGTTCTTTAAGATATTCTTTCATTTTTTCTTTTATCTTATTTGCAGACATTTTTTTATTTTTTGCTAAAGCAAAAATTTCTTTCATATCTTCCGCATCTATAAGATAATCTTCTGGATTTTTTCTAATATTTTTTTCTGACTCATCAATCTCAAGTTGTTTCATAACTTTACTTCTATTTTGTGGCGGAACACCCTCTTTTGCAAAAGTGTTTATCAATTTATCTTTAAGTGATGTTATTATGTCTTCCATTATACACCTCTAAATTTTTGTTCCCAAAAATTTCTCTGTTGATACATAACAGTGAAATATTCTTGGAAAGATTTTAATATCACCTCTTTAACCTCACCCCTTAGTTTTCCTTTTTTTATATCGTCGGATATTTTGGACATGAGTTTGTTTTCAAACTGTTTTGAAGTTGAGGAATCAAAAAAATCTTTGATTTCTTTTCTAATTAAAACTTCTATTTCTTTTTTTTGAGCTGAGCTGAGTGCCATTATTTTATAATTAATAAGTAAGTTAATGGGACTATTATTGTCGCAGATATAATATTGAAAAGTCCATTTTTAGTTTTTAGTCTTTTATTTTCTTTTTTTAAATTTTCATTTTCTGTTTGATATATTTTTATAGACTCATTTTTTCCTAAAATAATTTCCTTATTTAATTCACTGTCTTTTTTCCAAGCATCATTTTCCTTATTAATAATTTCAACTTTCTTATTTAATTCTGAAATTTCTTGTTTGTATGTTGGTATAATTTCTTTCAACTTATCATAATCATTCAAATCCAAAAGTATTTTTTGTGCCACGTTGTATGGCATACAGATCTGATTTGTGTCCGAATTATTTTTATTATTAATTTGACCGTTCAAATTAAAACCAATAAATAAAATCAGAAATAAAATATAAAATTTTTTCATATTAATAGTTGTATCTCTTTTTAAACAAGCTGTCTATTTTGTTTTTGCTTGCATTTTTAATTTCTTCTTCTTTAATTGTGTAATAATTATTTATCTCATTACGTTGTATTTTTATTTTTGATATTTTACCATCAATTTCTTTAACTTGTTTCTGATAAGAAACTATGGAATCATTGAGATTCTTTTGTAGTTTTTGTATTTCAGAAATTTTATTATCTATTTGTTCTAATTTATATTTATTAAGTTCGCTCATGTCTTTAACAGGAGTAAAAACTCGAACTAATAAATAGACAAAAATCACCCCCAATATTGTAAGAGTGATTGTCTTCCAATTGTATTTCAAAAAGTCTTTCATATTTGTTGTCTTATTGCTACAATTTTACTCCATTTAGTTTTAAACTTTTCATAATTTTGTTGTAGTTTTCCAACCATCTCCAAGTATTCTTGATCCAATTTAATCATGTCTCCATTTAGATAAATACCATGTGGTTCGTTGATGGTATAAAAGAATTCTAAATTTAGTTCTAATACTTTTCCTGACCACTCTACATTTTCTGGAAATATGTTCATTTTTCCAAATTCAACTAACTCAGCAACTTGATTTCTAAATTCATCTATACTTTCAATAAACGCATTTTTTTCATCAGTTGTTAATTCTAACTCAGAATCATCTTTTCCGTGTAAAACTAATATATTTCCTTGTATTTTATAGGCTTTTTGTTTGTCTCGTTGTTTTCCTATATCATCAGAATCTTTGGCTAATGAGATTTCTTTTTTGTCATTTTGGTATTTTTTGTCAAGTTCCTTTTCAACTTCTTGTTCCAAAACAAGGTTATATTTCATTAAAATTTCTTTACTTTGACTTTCGTTTAAGTTTTTATCTAACGCTTGTCGTGAAGCTTTAAGAAGTGATTTTATTTCGTCATATTTGTTCATCATTCAATAATTTGTTAAACTTTTCAAAATCAAATGCCGGACTTAAGTCTGTGGCAAAATCATCAAAGTTAGATCTTGTTATAATACCCAAAAAAGATTCAACACCTTTCACTTTTGTATTATGTCCAATAGATCTTAACTCTATTTTATGTTTTTCACACAATTCTTTACATAAACCAGCGGTTTTTTCAAGTTGTATGTCTGTATACGGTTGCCAAAAAAAGTAATCTCTCCATTTACGATCCAAAACCTTTTCTTTATAAATATTACCAATCCAATTAGTGTGATAATTTTTTAATGAAACTTTTTCAAGCCACCCTAAATTTTCAAGACAAACAATAATTGATTTATTATTGATTAATGTATTATTTGTGAAATTACTATTAGTCAAATCATCAGTTATTTTCAATACTTTACCGTCTCTTCCAATCACATAATGTGGAAGTTTGATAGGTTCCCCGTTGAACCTGTTTTTTAGGGACACAACAAAGTCCAACATTGTTCTTGATGTGTGAGTCAAAACAATTTGTTTTTTTTGTTTTTCTTTTTTTAAATTAGATGGTATTAAACTTTCGATTATTTCCATAACTTACTTTTTATATTTCAATATTCTTTTTTCAATTTCCTCAAGTTTTTTATTGAAAATTCTTTGATCAATTTCATTTCCTTCTTCATCATAAACTTGTCCTTGATCGTTAACGTAATATTTATATGGTATTTCTATTGGAGTTTCGACAGGTATTTCTCTGACAATTTCAACTATCCGATCTACAGGGACCTCGACAATTTTTTCAACTATCCGTTCTACAGGAACTTCGACAATTTTTTCAACTTCTTTTATTACCTCAACAGGAATCTCAACAATTTTTTCAATTACTTGGGGTAAGGATTCTTGGTTTTTAATCTCCTCGGTTTCATATGGTGTAAAAGCTAAAGCCGTTGGTTCATCCATCATTTCTTCTTCTGTTTGTTCAGGTAACAATCCTTTTTCTTTTAATTCTCTTACCTTGTCCCAAACTTTTTTTGATTCCTCTTGTAAATGAACAAGCTTTTCTATGTTCTCGTTATTGATAATTTGTTCAGGATATTCTTCTTTGTGAGGGACATTGGTGTCCTCCTCAACTTCATCAGTATCTACATTATATTCTACTTTTGGGGATTCTTCTTCTTGTTTTGGGGAATCAATTTCCTCTAAATCTACACTATCTTCTACTTTTAGGAATTTTTTTGGAGAATCTTCTTCTTGGTTTGGGGAATCATCTTCCTTTTTTCTAATTGACTTAAACGCCTGATTAGTTGCAATGACAAGTGTGATTGCAAGTGGGTCGAATACAAATATTAATATCAATATGAAAAGATTGGCAGTTCTTTTAATATCCCAATCAAGAAGTTCACTCACATATTTAATCGCACCTAACTCACTTCCTGATATTTCCTCTGATTCCATATCCAAAACCTGAATATCAAGTTTTGTAATACTATCATTCATAGCATCAATCCTACTCGCAATTGTATCCCTTCTTACTTGGGCTTCCTTTAATTGTCCTTCAAATGATTTTCTGTTTGCATTATTTGCCTTTGTCACAACCTGTCCTGTCTTTCTATCAACTGATTGTGTTGTTGTGTTATTAGATAAACCATCCCTTAATTTTGTTATATCACCATCAAGGGTTGTTTTTTCTTTTGTTAGTTCTTCTTTTATTTCTTCAAACCTAGTTTTTTTTACCTCAACGTTTTTAATCTTTTTTTCGTTGATTTCAAGTTTTGCAATATTCCCTTGGAACCCAGTACTTAATAGTCCGTATATACCAAGTGATGTTATGATTGATAGTGTCACAAGGGCGATTGTCATATAAATCTTTAATGCTCCATACGTTTCCTTCCATTTATCGTGAAGGTATGTTGCAATTGCTAACTTTGATATTTCAAGGAACGTTCCCATAATTATCACAGGTGTTGCAACACCGATAAACACAATAGATAGCCCCACAACACTATAATACGCTGCCGTCCCTGACAATCCGAGAGCACAAAACAACATAAACCACGGTAAAAATTTTTCTTTCATATTTTTATATTATAAGTAAATGACTTTGATGTTTGTAGTATACAGATGTTCAAGTGTAACTCTTTTTGCAATTTCATCTTTATTTTTTGTTCTAAGAAAATTTCCATTCTTAGAGAAGGCAGATGTTATTATGTTAAAAAAGTTTCCGTCTTTATTAATCAGAAACTCCATATAATTAAACTCATTGTCATCTTCATTATCATTTCTTTTTTTAACAAAGATAATTTTATTATTTTCGGGATTAACCTCTTTGAAACTTTTATATACTTTATCAAGTTCGTTTTTGAAGGTTTGTTTCACCATTTCATCAGGAACCGCTAATCTTGGTGGGGCTTGATATTTTGACTTGCGTGTTTCAAGATACTCTTGGTATTTATCAACAATTTTGTCATATGGAAGATTTCCGAACCTTTCTTCTCTTTGATGATGGGTAGATCTCAACTGAATTAACTTTTTATCAATTAACTCTGAAAAAATTACTTTTCCGCTTTCTTTTCTTCTACCGCTTTCATATACGATAATACTTTCTAATGTATCTAAAAGATTCATATCAATAAATATACAAAAAGGTGGGTTTTACCCCACCTCTCTGTATTTTCCAATGTTACGACTTGAGGATTTTAAACCCGACACGTTAACCGCAGTGTCACGACGACTCACGACCCCAGGAGTGAGCTTCCCGACCAAGTGACATTTCATTCACATTGATATAACAAAGATAATATCTTTTTTTTATCTCACAAAATAAAAGAGAACTTTTTTTTATAAATAATCAAAAAGTTCACACGAATCGTTTCTTAATCGTCTTAATGCCTTTTCTTTTATTTGACGAACCCTTTCTTTTGTTAAACCAAAGTCTGAACCGATGTCTTCTAAAGTTCTTGGAGTTCCTGTAAGTCCAAAATAATCACCAACGATTGTTTTTTCACGTTCATCTAACACATTAAGTAAGTCAAATAACTTTTGTTTTAAAATATCTTTTGTGTCAAACACCGCATCAGGTAAATCAGCGTCTTTATTTTCAATCATATCTAAAAGAGTATCACCATCTTCATTGATATACATATCTAAATCTATAATTGATGGTAGAGTCGAAAATTTCTCTTCAAGTTTTTTTCCTGATTGTTCTACTTCCTTTTTTGCCTTATGTAAATCTTGCACCACATTAACTGGTAGTCGAATTGTTCTTGAGTTATCATTCAAAGATTGGATGATTGATTGTTTAATCCACCATACCCCATAAGAAATAAATCTCAGGTCTTTTTCCCAATCGAAGTTTTTTATAGCTTTCATCAGACCTAAGTTACCTTCCGCAATTAAATCTGATAAATCTAACCCCTGATTTTGGTATTGTTTAGCAACTGTAATTACAAAACGAAGATTACCTTTTATTAATTCTTGTTCAATTTTTTTTCTTTCTGACAATGGGGTTTTGTCTGATTTCATCTTTTTAGCCAACTCTTTTTCACGTTCTGCGGTCATTACCTTAATTTTTCTAATGTCTTTAAGATAATGTGATATTTCTTCTTGATTGATAGGTGCGCCAGTGTTTTTGTCTTTCATATATTAATAATTACATTGATTTTGAATATTCATCTAACTTTTGTTTTTCCAATTCGGATAAGGAATTTAAACCTTCTTTACTAATTTTATCCAATAGTTCGTCAAGTGTCATATTACAAACTTCAGGTTTTTTCATGTTGAGAATTATATCTGCAATATCCATGAAAGTATCTTGTGTTTTTGGTTTATACTCATACTTGAATGTCGGTTTTGGAGGTGTTTGTTTCTTTGGCTTTGATTTTTTTAAAGAAAGAAGGTAATTAAGATTTTCTTCTTCCATGTTGGAACTTAGACTTCTTGGTTTCGGAACTATAAGAAATTGAAAACAATTGAGATCGTCGTTGGCAATACTAATCCATTCTCCCATTTGATCGATAGATAAAGTAGATGAGAAATGAAATATGGCATGTTTATCACCAAACATAAACTTGGCCTCTTTTGAGGTCATTTGTTCTGCAATATATTTTGCAATTTCATTAGTTTTTAATTCTGAGTTGTTGACAGTGTTGTCGTAATAAACAAATAGTAAATAATTCATGTCTTTTAATTGTTTTACAAATATACGAATAAAATTAATAATAATTGTTTTTTTAACGAAAAATTATTCGATTCGTTTTAAACAAATTTTGTGATATTCTTCAGATATTTCAGACCCTAAAAAATTTCTTTCAGTCTGTAAAGCTGCCTTTGCGGTTGTTCCACTTCCCATAAACGGATCATAAACTAAATCACCAACGTTAGTCCAACTTAGTATATGATCTTTAACTAGTTGTATTGGAAATATTGCAGGATGTTGATACGCAATTTCATCCTCTTGTCCATTCTTGGAAGTTTTATAAGTCCATACATTATATCTTTGACCGTATTCTTGTATAACTTTTTTCTTTCTTTCCACCATAGAACCATCAACCTGTCTAGAAGTATTTTTACCCCAACTACCTACTTGACCAGCATAAACATTTTTTCTGTCTTTAATTGAATTAAACGTGTTTGGTTTTCCTTTAGAAAATACAAACATATATTCAAATATTTGGTGGTATCTGTTAGATGACGGATTAGAGAAGTTATTTTTCATGTATATCATTGTGTCATGGATATTGAATCCCAACTCTTTGAAGTATAGTGCTTGTCTAAATGAGGTTCCAGTCTCACTTCCTTTTTCTGTTCCGTCGCCCACAACCCAAACTACTACTCCACCTTTCTTAGTTGTTCTATATAACTCTTTTGCGATATTTTCAAAATCAAATGAGTATCCATTATACTCTGTTTTTTTTCCTGTTATGTAGTTGTTGTAAGTTCTCAAATCATCATAAGGTGGTGATGTTACGGTCAAATCTATAGTGTTATCAGGAAGTTTAGATAAAGTTTCTAAACAGTTCTCATTATAAATTTTATTTAGTTCTATCATATTTTTTAAAAAATTTCTTAGATGATACTGATTTATTTTTTCCAAGTTGTAGTTCTAAAACATCATCTTTTGTAACTTCGATAGTATCTAAAGAACCTTCATTAATATTTCTTTTGTCAATAAGAACAAATCTATCAACCGAATTTAACTTTTCAATAAACCCATTTTCTGTTACTTTCCTACCAAAACCAACTTCTTTTGAGGATGCAAAACTAACTTTATCAGTAATACTTCTCACTTCTGTTTTTGTTTGGTTTACTTCTTGTATATCATAAGAGGAGTTTTCATTTTGTCTTTTACCTTTTTCTGAGTTTTGATGTAAAAACTCCCCTAGTCTACCTAGAAACCTGCCGTCATCAAACATTTGTATTGTATCTTCTACCGATAAACCAAGACCTTTAGAAACAAGTTTCCAATCTATTTTGTATGTGTTGAGTTTTTTCATGATACAAATTTAAAAAATAAATTTTGATTACAAAACTTTTGATATGTTATTTTCCTTTCTAACTTTTATTATGTTGTCTGCCCAGTTATTTATTAAAGGGTTGTGTGATATAACAAATACTTTCTCAAAATAATCTTTAATTTTTACAAAGAATTCAGACACCATCTCTAAATTATCATTTGATATTTTACCAAAAACTTCATCCATAACAACAAGATTTGGTTTTGGTAGGGTGCAAATTTTTGTTAAAACAGACCTTAGTGCTAAAGACGCAATTGTTTTTTCATAACCCGAACCACTTGTCATAAGTTTTTCAACACCAGAACTATTATCAATCATTATAAATTCGACCTCATTTTTATCGTTGATCCTGATCTCAAGTTTAAAATAACAAGAATCTTCCATCAATCTTTGAAGTTCTGAGTTTATCAACGGCATCATGGTTTTCATTATAATTTTAGAAACCCCATTTTTACCATAAGCCTCCAAATATATTTTATAGATCTTTTCTTTATTTTCTTCTTCTTTTATTTTAAGAATCTTGTTTTTATTGTTTTCAATCTTCTCATTATACGAAGAAATAGAAATTTGGTTACCAGAAATTAAAGAATTTAGTCTTGTTTTTTCTATTTCAAGCTCTTCAAGTCTTAAGTCTGCTTTAATTAGTTGGGAATCAATTTTTTGATTTTCTTGGATCTTATCCTGAATCTCCTCCCATCTCTTAAGTTTATCTTTTAACCCACTTATTTTTAAATCACAACTTTCTACAGAAATTTCATACTTCTCTTTAACAAGTTTGTTTTTTTCATATTCATCAAACTCTTTTTTAAGTTTTACAAAACTTTGTTCTTTGTCGGATAAATCAGTCATTAACTTGGTTTTTTCCTTTTTATGTTGGATATAACCCTCAAGTTCAGCTATTTTTGCGTTTGTGATTGCCGCATTCATTAACTCAATTCCGCAGTGCTCACATTTAATTCCACCTTCAACTTCTGTCTTTAATTTTTCGATGGAAGAAATTTCAGTATCAATTTTAACTATTTCTTTATAGATCTCATTATATTGTTCCTTAACCTCATCGTGTTTATCCTCATGGTAATATTCACTTGGTTCGACTACCTTAAGTTCATTTATTTTTGAGATATACCCTTTTTTCTCAAAGTCAATCGTGTTAATTTCCTCTTGTGTTTGGGTTGGGTTCAATCTACTAATTTCTTGATCTATGTTGGTATGTTTCTTTTTTAACATATCATCGCGATATGACTTACCTTTAATTATTGCATCCTCGACATTTGATAATTCTAGTTTACTTTCATTGATCTGTTCATTAAAGGTTTGAATTGATGTTTCATATGTTGTAATTTCGTCTTTTAGTTGTTCTGAAGAATAAACATTTGACAGTTTTTGTTTTGAGAACTCACTATAAATTTCTTTTGTAACCTCCTCCTTTTTCTTCAAAAATTCAAGACCCATGAAACGAGACAAAACTTGACCTCTCGCGGTGGGTTTAGAATCTAACAACTCTTCAAGGTTTGATCCCGTCGTTAAAATGGTCATTAAAAAATCTTCTTTAGTTCCAATTGAGGTTTTGATAAATGCTTCAGTTTCTCTTCTTTGTTCTCCTGTAAAGTTTAATAATGTCCCATCGGACAACTTTTTGAAGAAGTCCAACTCTGTTTTAACATTCCACTCCCCTTTTTTAGATAACTTTCTTTCGATGTTTCTAATAATTACATAATCTTCTCCATCAATTGTTATCTCACCTTTAACATGAACTTTGTCTTTGTTTGAGAACCTATTGAAGATTTCTTCAGCCTTTGTTGTTTTTGTTGTCTCATTAAAAAATAAGAACATTAAAAGATCAACAGTAAGAACTGTTTTTCCCCCAAAGTTCGGGGGGTCCGATTCAACTACTACAATTCCGTTTAACTTGTCAAAGTTTAATATTTGTTTTTCACCATATGATAAAAAGTTTGAGAACTCGATGTTTCGGATATACCACTTCTTGAACTGAGCCTGCGTTTCTTCATCCCCACTCATTTTATTTTCAACCATTTTGTTGATTGATAAAATATCATCAAGTTTTTCTTTATATCCTTTTGTTTCAATAAAGTTTTTTAATAAATCTAATTGATAATTTGTGTCACTAATGTTTACTGAAACATCAATACTTTGTATATCCTCAGTTTGTGTCGTTTTAGCCTTTGTTAAAACATTTACATTTGTTGTGTTATATTTCTTTGAGAAATAATGTTTAACACTTTTAATCTTATCTTGTGTAAAGTTTTCGGGTAAATCTTCCCAAACAACTTGGATAGTAGGGTTTTCGTATAAAGAAAAATCCAAATCTTTAATCATAATATTGTAGTTGAATTCTTTAGGTGGATTGAATAAATCCATTATTGATTTTCTTGTTCGATACCTTCTGTTTCAAACTCTTTATTGATTTTTGCAGACTCATCTTCGTTAGGTTTAAATTTAAACGCATGTTCAATTACTTTCTCCTCCACAACCTCGAAATTAACATCTTGTCCTGAGGCCTCAACTTTTATTTCCTCTTCTTTTAACTTGTTTATCTGTTCTTGCAGTAACATGTCAAATGCTTTTTGCATACCCGATTTTTGTTGTTTTAGTCTCGCGTTTCTTGCCGCAACTTTTTTTCTGTGTTCTTTTGCTCTTTTACCCATTTTTCTTAGTTTAATTTTTTAATTTTTCAGATTCATCAATAATTTCTTCAGATTCATCAACAGTATTATCTATCATTATTTTTACTGTTTCAGGGAATAATTGATTCATACCAACACCCAAGTTTACCTCAATAATTTTTGTTTCCATTTTTAGTTTATATTATTATTTGGTCTATTTTCTTCAAACCACTCTATTACACTGTTAATTGCCCATACCGCACCTGCAGATAACATTCCATCAAAAAATATGGAAAAAAATTGATTTAGTCCAATCATTTCGTGCCATGGTGAGTATAAAGCAAAAGATAAAAAGAACCCAACCCATGTTGAGGTGCATAAAACACATTGTATCAAACCTGACAAAAATTTACCAACTTGATTAAAAGGTATATGCTCATTATTTGCCCATTTATGAATCTTATCTCTAACTCCATTAAAGATTGATCCATATACTAAAATGTTAGTCATCCCATAAGATGCTATAATCCACATTAAAACTATCATAATCGTCTATTTAAATTTGATCCCCTCAGTAGGTAAGCCTGATTTTGATTACCATTCAGAAGTTCTCGGTTTATTTTTTCTAACTCTTTTATTTTTTCGTTTTTTTCTTGCAATTCAGATCGAAGATTCTGTAAAGTTTCGCCCATCATTTTTAACTTTTCATTGTTCTCAATTTCTTTAATCACCTCCACTTCCTTTATGATTTCAACAGGTGGTTTGTCTAAAATAATGTCTAAATTACGTCTAACTTCGTCTAACTCTTCATTCTTTTTAGACATTTCTTTTTCCAACTGTTCAATTTTTTCGATTAGTTCATTTTCACCTGTTTTGTCACTAATATATTCTATTTTTGTGACAATTTTTTCAATAGGAATTTCTTTGATTACTTCAACAATTCTATCAACGGGAACTTCTACAATTTTCTCAACTTCTTTGATCACTTCAACAGGAACTTCTACAATTTTCTCAACTTCTTTGATCACTTCAACAGGAACTTCTACAATTTTCTCAACTTCCTTAATGACTTCTTTAGTAGTTTCACCACCTATAAGTCCGTATTTTTTAATATCAAACCCTTGTTTGAAGCATAGGTACATGAAATTATCTAAGTCCTTAATTTCTTTGGATTCACAGAATGCAGACACCGCCTGCATCGTTGAACTATTAAATATTTTGGAGTTTTTCGGATCCACTCTCAATGTCTTCAAATGATTTTATAGAGAACTTCAAAAATGGTTTTGGGTTTGGTAGATCAACATATGAATATTCTTTGGTTTCTACATCGTATATACCATATCCGTGTCTTCCAATACTTTCACCAATGTTCTGTTGGATTGGACTTCCGATCATATATCCTTTACCTGTTTTGAATTTAAACTCTTGTCGTTTGTGGATATCTCCACATAATACCGTTTCTAAACCATCAAACTTTTCAACATCGAATGCTTCTTCACCAAAGTCAAAACCAAGATCGGTTTTCATTCCTTGTATTGGTCCGTGAAATAAACCAATTCGTTTACCTTTCGCCTCTGTAATATCAGGTGGAATATTTCCTTGATATTGTGAATATACACACCAACTAATATTTTCATCTTCATAAACTCCTCTGTCTTTATAGTAGAAGATTTTTTTGTTATTTAATGAATTAATAATTGGTGAAAGTGCGTCCAACCTTTCTGTATTATTCACAAGGAAGTCATGATTACCTGGTATTATAATGGTGGGTGCACAATAAGAACACTCTTTTAGAATCCAAGAAACCATTTCAATTAACTCTGGTGTCATCTGATTTTTAGAGTGAACTAGATCTCCCGTAAACACAATACGATCAGGTTCCAATTCTCTCCATTGTTTAATAGCGGTTTCTAAAATTGATTTATACAAATCGTGGTCTTTAAATAGACGGATGTGTAGATCTGAAAAATGTATTATTTTTTTGATCATATTAATCTTCGATAAACATTATTACTTCGTTGATTGGTATTCTAACTTTTGGTCTACCAGTTCCGGTGTTAGGATCTTTAACAAAAACTTCATAAAATCCTTCAGGACAAACTTTAACTGTTGGTGTATTGTCGATTGTAAAAATTCTTTGTCTTTCTTCAAGACTATCGTAAAGAATCACACTTTTTTCTGTTGTATTAAAAACTAATTTCTTCATTTGTTTAATCATTTAGTTGTTCTTTTGGTCCACAATATACTTCGTATGGTGGTTTGTAAGGATCGTCTTTTATTGGAAATGGGTTTACAGGTATGGGAATCTTGAATGGTTCTGCAATACCAATCTTATCATTTTCTCTGACTTGTCCCATTTTTTCAATTATGGGTGATATTTGTAATTTTTCTTCTTCTAGTTTATTAGTTAAATAACCATCTAACCAATAATAAAATTGTTTATAAGTCATAATGTGTCATTAGTATACATGTTTGCAAGAATCATTCTTGCGAATTTAAAGTGTCTTGCTCTGTTTAATTCCAATCCATATAAAATGGCGATACTTTCCAAATAAGGTGTCGCCTCACTTATGGTCATTTTACCTATTTTCATCAGTCAATAAATAATTCAAAATCTTTATTTACATGACCACATTCATTACACATGTAAGTTGGGAACGGCACTATTGTGTCTTCTGAACTACCTGTTAAAAGAGCGGGGACTTTCTTAATCATAGTTACTTCTTTAAAAAACTTAGAGTCGCATTTTTCACACTTTACGGTTTCTTGGTTTTTTAAATTAATTTTTGGTCTTATTATTTCGTCACTCATTTTTTTTTATTTCAATTATAATTTATTTTTTAAGTTTAGTCAAATATTTTCCCATATCCATCTCTAAAATTGTATTGATTGTTTTTTTTGAGACCCGATATTCATGGTATTCTCTTTCATCGGTAATTAAAACAACAATACACCCCAATAGTTGTATATCTTCATACTTTGTTCCCTCTAACATTTTTAGAAGTAACTTACCGTAGAAAGGTAATTGAGTGTTGTAGTGACCCAATGCATTATTAGGTAAATCTTCGAATGGTGGTTTCATTTGTTTAGTGTAACGTGTGACCGCAAAGTTTTTTGGTTTGTTGGATTTCCAATCTGTTATTAAAATACCAACTTTTCCATTTGTCCCAACAACTAACCAAACCTTATCTGGTTGTCCTGTATATCCCAATTCAGGATGTCCTAAAACCATTTCGGTGTCAATCAATACACAACCTCTTTGTTTAAGAAGTTCGATATAATGTTTACCGGCAATAATCATAGTATCACTTTTGATTATTTGTTCTGCATCACAATCAAAGATTGGTTGACGAATTACTTTTTCAATACCAAATTCTTTCAGAGTGTGTTCCTCTAAAAAAAAGTGACAACGAGATCCCAGGTTTGTTGATTTTCTGCCTGCCTCTGCCCATTCTTCCATTAATCTTTCGGCTTCATCGGGATCTCCACCGGCCTTATTAAAGGCCGCTTGTTCGGTTGGGAAATCTTCATAAAAAATTTTCATGACTTTAGATACAGATGGGAAGTCCGACCGTAAATTACCTTCATTATCCAACATTGTGTATTTATGACTTTCTTCTTCGAAAGTGAGATTAAATTCTTTTTGTTTTTTTGAAATAATTTCTCTTATTTCTTTAGCAATATTTTCTAAATTCATTAGTCTTTAATTTTTACATAATATTGTCCGACATCCCCTTTCAAATCACAAACATCCTGATCAATAGGTAGCTTGACAACCTTTATTTTTTGATATAATTCACCCCCATTCAACTCATGGTAGAGTTTGACTGAGTTTTCCCATGCATCACCGTCTAAACATATAATAACATTTTTTTTTGCATTATTGTAGATTGTTTCAAATAATAATTCTGACATGTGTTTACCAAGCATTGGAATTGAGTTTTCTAAAAACAATCCATCGAACGCACCTTCAACTAAAAATATATCTTGATTCCAATCAATAAGATTTTCCCAAAATATAATTTTATCTTTTTCTGCAATCGGATTTTTATATTTCGCCCTACTCATAGGGTTCCAACTTCTTGCAATATAATAGTTTAGCTCCCCCTTTTTATCGTATGACGGTATTACGATACGACCTGCGTGATCACCTTTGTCACAAAATCCTATATTATATTTTTCGATCATTTCATCTGTAACTCCTCGGTTTTTCAAATAATTCATCGCTTGTCTTCTTACGGGATATACAGAACTTGAGTCTTTGAACAAGGTGAATCCCTCTGGGAGTTTTAAATTTTTTTTCTTTTTTTCCCTTTTTACGACTGTTTCAGGTTTTAAAACATTATATAACTTTTTTTGTTTTCTGTTACCATAATTGTCAAAAATTTTCCCTAAAGCTCCGTGAGTTCCTTCACTATCGCCACAACTCCAACACTTATAAACATTATCTATGTAGTTGATTTCTAAATTATGTTTATTTCTACCATCATCACATACAGGACAATTGAATGATATTTGTCCTCGGTTGGGGTAGTGTAGTCCATAATCACCAAGAACTTCTTCCAATAATTCAACTATCGCTTCACTTTCATCCATCCTTTACAATATAAACATAAAATTTAGGACAATCAACTACACAAACTTTTTGTATTTTTTATATTTATTGATGATATGCCAACAGAAATACAAATAACAAGTTTGAGTGGTTCTTCACCTTTTGACGTATATACTTGCGATACAGGATACACAACTTGTATTTATGTTTCAACAATTACGACAGGTAATTTACCATACCAATTTACAATACCTTTTATTCAAGAAGGAATGAATCCAATTGGTTTGAAAGTTGTAGATAATAATGGTTGTGTCATTCAAGAAAATTTGATAATATAATATGGCATGTAATGATTTAGGGCTTTTTACAGCTGGTTCGGTTAGTTCGGGTGGGACATGTTCAGGCCCATTTACCATTAGAATTTATGGTGATAACCTTAACTTGTATGATCCAGTAACAAACCCTGAGTTTTTGTACACAGATTCGGGTTGTACAACTCCTTTACCAGATTTGCTTTGGTATTCAAACGGGATTAATACTTATTTTTATAAAAGTGGTATTGATACAATAGTTCCATGTCCTTCTCCTACTCCCACACCTACTTATACCCCAACACAAACACCAACTAGAACACCAACACCTACTTACACTTCAACTGCAACTCCCACTCTTACACCATCATCAACACCATCAACGGACATTTGTATTCAAAATACAATAACTTATGATGGAAACTATAATCTGACAGGAACTTATGATGGGTATAACTATTACGCCGGTCCAACAGGGTATGTTTTTTACTCGACTATTGAGTCTAGATGGTGTTTAGCATCAAACTTGGGAGACCCTTGTGTTCAGTTTGGCCCTTTAGGTAGTACTTCTTTAGTTCCTGACTTGGACGATACTGTGTTATATGCCGGAGTTTGTGTCACAACTACAACTACAACTGATCCATGCGCTTCTTTAGATTTTAACGCTATTTTTGATTGCTACGTGCCACCCACTCCAACTGTGACTCCGTCAATAAGTGTTACACCAACCTTGACACCAACACCTACACAATCAAATCCTTGTGGAGGTAGGTCAGTTGTTGCAAGTATATCAGTTGTTTCTTCAACCCCAACTCCAACACCTACGGCAACCCCCACACCCACCCCACAAATAACAAGACCTTGTAATTTTTCAGGTGAGGTAATTTTCAACTCGATAAATGAAATTATACAATGTGGAAATAGTAAAAAATTCAAAGATTGTTTTACAGGGTTTAATTTCTACACATCTGACCCAATATTTGTTTCGGGAACAACATCACCAAAGGAAGGTTATGTTTACAACGCTGTTATAAACGGGCAAGGTTATTGTGTAATATTCGAAGGACTTGTCCAAAATATAAGTGGAATAGACAACATAAGTTTAACTGATGAGGTTGGTCCATCAAACACAGGATCTTGCTTAAGGTGTAATGCGGTTGTGTCGCAAACCCCAACTCAAACTCCTACTCCGACTCCTACTCCGACTCCTACTTCTAGTCCATGTGTTTCTTATCAATACAGGGTAACCAATACAGGGGTTAAGGGAGTCACGATAGAATATTTTGATTGTAATGGTAGACAGTCTCAAAAATTGCCGGCTAATGCTTCAACTATTATTTGTTCAACTACAACACCTACATCTAATAACCCACAAAATACAACAGTAACTCCATTACCAACAGTATGTTAAAAAAAAATATCGTCCGAAAAGACGATATTTCTGATTATCGGTTTTTAATACGATATTATTGCCAAATACCTTTAAATCTCATGAATCCTAAGGCGCAAGTATATGCGTCGGTTTGATCAAAATTTTCTTTTTTGAGTGTATTATTTTTTGTGTATAACCATTTTATTTGTGGTTCTCTTTTTGCAACTTTTTCCCAAATAACCATTTTTTTATCGATATCCTTTGGAAGTCCACCAAATAGAACAAATTTTTTCTTGTCGTTTTCCTGCACTAATTCAGGAAATGCAAACTTTCTTGAGTTGTATGTTGATATGAATTCAGGAACAATATCTAATATATTATATATTTCTTTGAACACAAAACTATTAAATCTAAGAAGTGTTTGAATCGTATACACGTTGTTTGAATTCAAAAGTGGTTCTTCAATAATGACTCTTACTATACCAAGATTTTTATACTCTTTTAGTTTTTCTGCAAAAATCTCTGACTTTAACAAAAGTTCTTTAAGTTTATCTTCATCTTTATCGACTTTTGGTCTTGGTGAGACATGTGTTAACTCCAAGAGTTCTTGTGATTTTATATCAAATAATGCCCAACCAATAGTTTTTGTGGAAATGTCTAAACCTAATACTTTAGGGGAGTTTTTTAAACTTTTTGTCATAAATTTTCTATTATTCACATATTATAGTCAAGAAATGATAAAATTAAAGTTTTCTTAGAAATCAAGTTTTACAACATACTGTTGAATTCCTTGTCTTAAAACTGGTGATTGTAGCTTTGACATGATTAATATATCTTTATTTTCGTCCAACAAAGCAATTTCACTTACATAAGAAGGTGTTCCAAAAGTCCATGTTGGATTTTGTGAGACTAAAAATTCTGTAGAACTCAAATTTATTTTATATTTCATTTCGTAAATTGTTGCCTGTATGTCTGTTTCCAAATTACCGTAAAAATAATATTCATCACCAAAATTCAACTTTGGTCCTACAGTATTAACAGGAACCAAATCAATATAATTATTTAAATTGTAAAAAGGTGCTGAATTATAGTTTTCTGCCGTTATCACAAATGTACTATCAACTAAAGATTGTTGTGTAACATATCCATTAATGAACAAAGAATCTATCTGACTTGTAAAATCAATTATTTTCCATGACTGAGGATTTGGTTTTTGTCCCACAGGAGTTTTTTGTGCCAAGACTTGGAATTGCGTTGCGTAAAAACCTTGTGGAACTATACATGTTGGGCAAATGGTAGTAGTTGTTGTAACAATATTTTGGGTCGTTGTTGTTGTAGTTGTAGGGTTGTGTGTTGTCGTTGTAGTTGTAGGAGAATACCCTGGTTGTACTAAACATGGGAACTCACCTCCAAATCTAACTGCGACATTTTGTGGGTTATCGGGTGTACAAACATTCTGAGTCCCAATAACACTTGTGTAATAGTTACAATGTAGTGAATTTGTAAAATCATAACTATTGGATAATCTATATGAAATCCACAATGTTTCTGACCCCCCTGTAAGAACTCCCGTTGTATTTGATGTACCACAAGTGTTTGGCGTAATTAAAGAAACTTGAGGTGCGGTTAATGTCCAGTTACGATTCGATTTATAAGAAAGTGCCGCAACAATTTCTTCATCATCAATTACAATCATTTGTGAATCGGGATAAACTTTACCTACTCTACTTGGTAATCCGTTTGGTTGTGCGAAAGTGTCCCAAAGATTATAGTATCTTAAACCAGGTTGATTCATATTAGAAGATACATTTGATTTAGTATACTGAACTGTAAACAAATTTTTACCTTCAAATCCTGGTGGATCAACGTAAAAAGTCTGACCAAAACAACACTCAGGGTTTTTATGCCACATTAGAGTTGGGATATGTAGTCTAAAGTTTCTCGCCTGTCCTTGAGTGTTTTCAGGGTTTTGAGTGTCAAATGGTTGCATTGCAAATTTCTCACCATAAAAGAAATCTATAGTTTGATTTGTATAATGTATAATTGCAATTGCCTTTTGATTTTCAGGTGTTATAACTTTTTTTTCACCAAAAGAATTATAATAATATACATCATCACTTGATGTCTGAGCACTTGTTGTATAACCTAAATACTCTTTTTGACCAAGATACTGTATTGACCCAAATTTAGTGTAATCTTCATATTGTGAAGATATAAGACCTGCAGGACTCTCTGACCATGGAATATTCATGTTCCAAATTTTTACGTCAAATTGATCCGTATCACATACCGATTCAAAATCAATAACACTTTTACTCCAATGTGGTTCTGGTGTGAAACTATCATACAAAGGAACCATTTTTGGTGGATATATTATTGCTCTTGCCACACAATCATTCGATAAATTGGTGTAATCGGGTGTGTTTCGATCTAATGTTAGTTTATCTTGACAAACATTTATAATTCTGTATGTAAGAGTTGGGTAACAACTAAATAAAGGTTTTTCACAACTTGGTGGAGGTGGCACAGGACACACAGGACTTGGTGATGGTGTCAAACATGGTGTTGCAGTTGGTGATGGTGTTGGTGATGGTGATGCACATGGATTAGTTGGTGTAAATGATGGTGTTGGGGTTGGTGTAGAGCTAGTTAAAGGTGTAGATGTTAAAGTCGGCGTAGGTGTTGGTGTTGGTAATCCCGTACAATTACAATCGTTTTTACCTATCCCGTCAAAATAAATTGTAATAATGTCTCCTATTTGTGGTGTTTTGTTATTGTATGGGTCACAATCAATTCTATAAACATTGATTTCATTTGTTCCATTCAACGAATACATATTAACAACATAATTTGCGGTAGATACATATTGATTGTTAGTTAAAACTTTCCAATTAATGGTAGATGCAGTTGTGTTACCTGTAAAAAAACCCCTCATAGCAGCTCTGTTAAATACTGGTTCTATTTGAGAATCCATAAATGGGATTCCAAATATGTTTGTTTGACCTTGATCAACTAAATAGGGATATTTAATATATTGTCTATTTGATTCTGGTACACCAGAACTGTTTTGTGAGTTGAACTGTGGTTCGAGTATTACAGTGTCTGACTGATTATATGTCGAGGGTAATGTGTTATAAGATATTTCACTATCTCCAATAGCAAAATAAACAACATTGAAACTACCTTCTGATAATCTTTGTCTACCAGTGTCTGTAACTCGAGTATTAACCAAACCTGAAGTATTTTTTATTATGTAAGCCATCTATAACTAAATATCATATATTATTTTTTATTATGCAGGAAGTACTGCTGGATTAGTAGTCTTAGTATCTAAAATTAAATTACAACATGAACAATTACTTACAACCGGATTTACTATGGCCAGAGTGTAAGAACCGCTTGCGACTCTACATAAACCAACCGGGTTATTTATTATTGTATTAGTGGTTGATCCAGTTATTGTTTGATTACTTGTAAAAGTTAATGTACTAGTATATGTTTTTTGTATTTGTGTAGCATTTACAACTCCAATTAAAGTGCAAGGTCCCGTAACTGGAATACTATTTGTAACAATATTAACAAAGTTCATATTATATAAACCATCTATAGTTGTAAGGTTATCATAAGTTGGAACTGGTGATAGACTAGTTGGGTAATATTGGAAGTTAGAATTCATAACTAAATCTACATTCAATGTAACTCCAATAGGTAATATTGGTGCCGTAATTGAAAAGGTGTTATTAGAATAGTTAACGTTTAAAGTTAAATTATAGGTTGTAGGTGGAATTGAGTTAATTGTAATATTACCAAAAGTCCCCACTACATTATTAGAATCTTTTGCAGTGACGGAGTAAACACCCGGCAGTAAGTTATTAAAAATTGGGGATGGTTGGTAAGTAGATCCGCCATTAATAGAAAATGAATATGGTGACACTCCACCTGCAGCACTTACAGTTATACTACCGTGAACACCACAATTTGCATCGTTTTTAGTTGCCGTTACCGAAACTGTGTATCCTGTTGCACAATTTCCTGTTGTTACAAACATTCCATGAACACTTGGGTCTCCCAAAATTTGCCAATTACTCAAAGGAGGATAACTTGGGTCGTTACTAATCAAAATTGTTGTTGGTGAATATCCTGTTAGAGTCCATTGGGATGGAGTTGATCCTGTATTCCAATATAATAGATATGATCCAGTATTAGATGTCCAACTTGGTTGATTATTAATTAATTCAGAAGGTAACAATTCTATTTGTATAGTATCAATTGTAGGGACATCATAAGTATTGTTTAGAACTTCCAAAGTAACACAAAGATCATATTCTTCAATCGGCGGGACAGGGATTTCACATGGTCCTATATAAGACTCTTGTATTAAAAAATGTATATTATTATCAGAAATAATCCAGTTACCTAAATTTGCAGTGGGGTAAAATTCCGCATCGTTATTATCTAATACGTTGTAAGGTGTTGTTTGACAATCTAACGTTTGACAGAAAATCCATGATTCGTGCGTTGTATCCCAAAAAACATAACCTAATGATTGGATTCCGTACTGTAAAAAATAGTGAGGTTTACCATTTTTAAGTCCAATACTTTCTGTTGATATATAAATTAATTCATTTTCAACAACACCTGTAAGGACAAAACACATTCCTGATATGGTTTGGGTTTCTGCGGTTAAAACACAAGTAGTATTGGCGGTAAAATCACCATAATAATCAACAACAGTCGCCGAATATTCACCGACACCTAAATTAGATAGTGCAGGGGCAAAACTTCCAACATCCCAAGAGATTGTATATGGGGGTGTTCCACCTGTAATTATTAGTGTTGCCAACCCGTCAAAACTTTTATCAGAACTCGGGTTTTGTACAAGGCAGTCTACACCCATGGGAAAAATAGTAATTACATCACATTCATTTTTAGGGATCATACTCAAATACTGTTTAGTGGTGGTTGTGGTTGTTGAGGTACTAGTAGTTGTTGCGGTTACACAAACTCCGTCCACGCATTGACCTAAAATTGTAGTATTAATTGGGCCTATAGAACTACCGCTAACCAAACCGTCAATCGAGCATATTATTATATTTTCATATGGAGCAACTTCCTCATAAACTGTAGTGCCACTACAATCTGTATAATTTAGTATATTACCAGATTCGGAAACAACAGATACACAATAACAAAGAGACATTTCTTTTTTTATTAATAAATAATCATTAATTTGTTTTTCCAATGAAGGATTTTATAACTTCTATGTATTTTATAGTTGAGCTATTACTTTCTATATAATCAAAATGTTTTGGGTTATTCCTAAGTTTTTCAATGGGGTCGTCATTTATGTATTCTCCTTTGTAAAATTTCGTTTTTTTAAGATCGTCAGTAATACCTGCCATATGAAGTATTGGTTTTTTTTCGTAAACATCAACGTTGTCCGTTGCCCAAGAAAAATCTAACTCTTTTGTTATAATTGTTTTATGGTTATTTAACCATAGGTTCCAAAGTAAACTCCACATTTCAGCGGTCCAAAATTGTATCTCACCTGGTGATATTGGGAACCTGCTTTGAAAATTTAACATCTGATTGTACATTTCTATTGAGTCTAAATATATTTTATACCAAACTTTATGATCCGTATTTTTAATTAAGTACTGACCTCCACCAGCGTTGTTTCTATTTTCTTTTATAACGCTAACCTCTAAACCAATTACTTTTGCCATTTCTTCTAAAAGTTGGTTTTTTTGACAACTTTTATG
>Ga0129333_10000423_pt1 | contig 33992 bp, 52 predicted proteins | sample CPB6_08_DNA_FD_94474 | JGI IMG/M metagenome (GOLD analysis project Ga0129333, IMG submission 94474) | Freshwater to marine salinity gradient microbial communities from Chesapeake Bay, USA - CPBay_Sum_0.6_0.8_DNA | ecosystem: Environmental > Aquatic > Marine > Coastal | place: USA: Chesapeake... | reverse complement strand
GACCAGCCGTGGCACGGCGGCGGCGTATGCGGACCCGAGCGGCCTCCGCTACGGGGTCTATCAGGGCGACCGCTTCCCCGACGGCTCGACCCATTGGGGCAAGTACTGGAAGCACAGCCGGGTCATCGTAGTGCTGAAGCGGTACGAGGACCGGAAGGATTTGTGGGCGCATGAAGTACGGCATGACGTACTAGGCACCGAAGAACACCCCGCGTTATACTTCAACGGCAGTTCTCTCAACCTTCCTTGAGGCTTATGACAGACACACCGCAGAATGTCACCATCCCTGCCACGCTCGCCGTTGGCATCCTCAACTATATGCGCCAGCGTCCCTACGCCGAGGTTGCGGCTGGGGTACAGGCGCTTGAAGCGGTCCTGAACGAGCAACTGCCAAAGGCCGAACCGGAGTAACCGATGAAGTCCACGCGCTACCACCTGACCGAAGCCGCCCCACAAATCCGTGCCGAGTCCGACCTCCCGCCCGGTATTGCAGGGCGCGTGTCGGGCGTGGCGCTGACCTATGAGGTGGTGGACAGCTATCAGACGATGTTCGCCCGCGAGTCTGCCAAGCGGACCATCAACAACAAGGTCTCGGCTCGCAAGGTTCCGCTCCTGATGGACCACGAACGGACCAGCAAGGCGCACGTGGGCGTGGTCACCGAGATGCGGGAGATGGGCGATGCGGTCGTGATGACCGCCGACATCTTTGACACCGCCGACGGTCGGGCCGCGTTGGAGTACGTCAAGGCAGTCTTGGCAAGCGGCGCCTCGACGGGGTTCAGCATCGGGTTCATCCCGCGAGCCTCGGAGATGGTGACCGTCAATGGCAAGCCGGTCGAGCGGTTCACCGAGATTGAACTTCGCGAGGTGAGCATCACGCCGATGCCTGCCGTGCCGGGGGCAGAGATTGCCTCGGCCCGTAATGAGGATATGGAGACCACCGACCCGGTGGCTCAACTGGAGGAGGAGGAGTCGCCCGAGCGCACGGACGATGAACTCCTGCTACTTGCCGCTCGTGCCGCGTTAGATGCGCTGTCTGACGAAGCACGGATGGCATTGCTGGACACATACAAGCCCACGCCTGTCGCTACCGAGACGGCTTCGTCTGATGCCCCTGTGGTATTGGATACGCCCACCTCGACGGACAGCACGGCACGGTATGCCAAGATGGAGGACCGTATCAAGGCGGTGCGGTCATCGTTCGTCCTACCCAAGTAACGAGAGAACACGACAATGAAGGCCCCACTTGTTTCCAAGAACCGCGCCGCGAACGAGTTCCGCGAGCAGGCGCACAAGCTCCGTAGCGAGCTTATGGACCCGACCGCCAGCTTCACGGCGGAGGAAGTTGAGAAGCGCACCGCTGACATCCGTGCGCTTGAGATGCGGGCGCAGTCTGCCGCCGAGTTCACCGCTGATGCCGAGGTCGCCCGTCAGGGTGGCGACGAGGGCCTTGTGCGGATGGACGTCAGCGGTGCTGACCGCACCGAGTTTGCTGGGATGAAGGACGCGAGCGAGAAGGTCCGCTCGGTTCTCGTCAAGGCGTTCCCCTCCATCGGCTCGTATGTCCGCGCCGTGGCGAAGGGGCCGGCGAATGCGAAGGAGGCCGAGGCGCTTCGCACGGTCGATATGATGACCCGCACCATCACCGGCTCGACCAACGGTGGTGAGTTCCTCCTCCCGCTCTCGCAGGTTCCCGAGATTTTCTCGGTGAGCAATGCCCAGCCGGGTCTCTTTCAGTACGCCCGCCGCTACAACGTGCCGGGCCGTTCGCTCCGTATCCCGTATCTCTTGCAGGACGAGGGTACGTCCACCCTTAACCGCCCAATGGCGGGTAAGATTGCGAACGTCACCATCGTTGGCGAAGGCGCGACCAAGCCGGAGCGTGACCCGAACTTCGGTCAGCGTCTCCTCACGATGTATAAGTACGCCGCTGTGACGGAGTTCGGTGACGAACTGCTTGGCGATGACTTCACCGGCGAGCTTCCCGCCGAGGTGACTGCCGCTGTCGGTGGGCAGGTCATCAACAAGATTAACGAAGACATCACCATCGACGGCACCGGGTCGAGCCAGCCGCTCGGCGCGTTCAACACCAACAACTCGGCGCTCCTCAAGGTCGTGCGTCAGACCGCGAACGAGTTCAAGGCGCGTGATGCCTTCCAGATGTACGAGCGTCACACGCACGGCCCGAACTCGGTGTGGATGATTTCTCGCCGCGTGCTGGCCCAGTTGTTTGCGATGCAGACCACGAACAACACGATGGTCACGTGGATTCCGAACCTCCGCGACAAGCCCCAGATGACCCTCCTCGGGCTTCCGGTCATTGTCACGGACCTCCTCCCGACGCTCGGGACCGAGGGCGATGTGGCGCTGGTGAACGGCGACTTTTACGCGATGGGGCTTCGTCAGGCCCTCACGGTCGAGTCCTCGATTCACTACAAGTTCGTGAACGACATCACCACGTACCGGTTCGTTGCTCGCGCCGGGGGCATCCCGCTCCCGACCTCGACCTATGCCTACGCGATTGACTCGTCGGGCAACAAGGTTGACGAGCATAGCCCGTTCGTTGTGCTGGACAACACGGCCTCTGCGTAAGCCGAGAGCCAAGCGCACAGTCGGTGCGGAGGGGGCCATCACCCCCTCCGCTTCGGCGCTTCCGTCAGCAGTTGAAGTGACCGTCCGTGTGAAGGCCCTGATTAACGGACAGGTGTATGAGAAGGGCCAACAGATTGTGCTTCCTACGGCGCAGGCCGAGGAGCTATTTGCGGGAGGGGTGGTGGCGTCTCGGGAGCAGATTGACCGCGTGTGGGCGAGTGCAGGCCGGATACTGTCTCCGGGCCTTATCACCTCGCACTACACGGCAACGCCCTACGACTCGTCCGCGCTCAAAGTCTTACAGTTGACCGCCTACGACCCCGGCTCGGCGGTCTATCGCTACCACTCGGCGGCGAACACGGTGCCGGGGGTAGTGTCGGCGCTGGTTCGGTACGGACACACCAACAAGCATTGCGACTTGCGCCAATGGGATACCGATATTGACGCGACCACCATCCAGTTACTCTACGAGACAGCGGATGTGGTGCATAGTCACATGGACTACTGGGTTTTGCGGAACCAGCTTCGGCGGGGGACGCGGGACGGCCTCATTCAAGCCCTGACCTATCACGGCTCGGTCGACCCCGGCAATATGGCTGGCTCGGTCAAGGTCAACGACGGCGGGAACGATGACCGAATGGACGCCATCTGCTTTGGCGCCAGACCCTACCACCACCGCCTCGGCATCAAGCATTGGCTTCCTATCCCGATGCCGGTGGATGACTACCAGCAGATTGCAAAAGAAGAAGCCGTCAAGTCCAAGACGTTTCGCGTGGCGCACAGCCCGACGATGCGGCGGATTAAGGGGACGCAAGAGTTCCTCCGGGCCTGTGACTACCTCAAGATGCACGAGAACATCGACATCGAGCCGGTGCTGATTGAGGGGATGGAACACGGCGCGGCTTTGCGGCTGAAGGCGTCCTGCGATGCGGTGTTCGATAGCTTCTGGTTGGGGATGCAGGGGTCGGGCTTGGAGGGCGGGGCGATGGGCAAGGCGGTCATCGCGGGCGACCCCGAGGCGCAGAACGATTTGGTGAAGCTCGGCATCCCGGTGCCGTGGACGGTGGCGAACGACGAATATCAGCTACGGCAGGTCTTGGCGAAACTCGCGCAGGACCGTAGCTTCTATGCGGCAGAAGTTGAGCGGGTGCATCAGTACGTGCGGACCTACCACGACTACCCGGTGGTGGGGGCGAAGTACGCGGCAATCTTGACCGAGGCAAAGCGCAATGGCCCTCCCTACCGTAGCTGACCTAAAGACCTATCTCCGCATTGAAAGCAACGCCGAGAATGCGTTGCTTCAGGCGTTACTCGACCGGGCAAAGGCGCAGATGGAAGTCTGGACCGATGTGCCGGTCACCGCTGTCAGTACGACGGCGGTGGACCGAGCAGACACGATTGACCCCCAGCCCTGCCTCTCGCTCATCTTTCCCCAGCGGCCTATTGGCACCACGGCGACCATCGTGGACTCCGAGGGCGTGACGGTCCCGGCGACCGACTACACTATCAATCAAGCCTCGGGCGTTATTTACGCCAATGCGGGCTACTCGTTCCCGTATGGCCCCTACACCATTACCACCAACTGCGGACTGTCTCTACGGGGCGATTACGCGAGAATAGAGCCGGTTTTGTCGCAATGCATCATCGACTTGGCGGCGGACCTCTATCAAAAGCGCACCCCAAATGCCGCCAATGAGACGGCGGCTGGTACCTCGATTAGCTGGGATGTCTCGCGGGATACGGCGGCTCGGGTGCTAAAGGTGCTTCGGACGTTCAAGCTCGCGGTGGCTGGCTGATGTACGTCGCTCCCGGCCTCCTTGATACCCGCCTCGCGTTCTACCGCCGTGACCAGAACGGCGGCGACGGGTTTGCCCGGTCGGTCTATGTCAAGACCGGCATCTTCTGGGGCCGACTCGACGCCACGGCCCAGCGGCAGAACATTGGCGGGGCGCCGATGTCGCACTCGGACATCCGCACCACGTTCACCGCGACCGTCGCGGAGTACGTCGAGGTGGACCCCTTCGGACTGGTCAAGCAGGAAGGCGACGAGACCCTGTATTACATCCGAGGTGTAGTCACGATGCGGGCCTTGCAGGGCCAGCGGATTGACCTCGAAGCCATCGACCCGTCCTCGTACAACACGTTCACGATTTACGACCCCGCTGAAGTGACCGATGGGGAGCATCTGCTTCTCGGCGCGACGGCGTTCTCCACGGCCTTTGATGAGGCGTTTGACTAATGGCAGAGACCCCGAAGGTTCTATCCGCGCTTCTCGCGCAACTCCCTGACAACACCACGGGCGATATTAGCGCCGAGGACATTCGGGACGCGGTGGTCAGCCTGTTCCCGAGCCGAGGACAGTTGGATTTGACCGCTTCGGCGCAAACGACATTTGTTGCCAAGAACGTGTATTACAAGCTGGCTGGGACTACAGCCCTTGATGCGACGTTGGGGCAGGATGGGTTTTCTCAAGCATCCAACAACGAACTGCGAGCGACCAAGGCGGTGAATCAGGTATTGCTGGTGACGGCAAACGTCGAACTAGTTTGCACCGCAAACAACAAAGCCTATGGCATCACCATCGCCAAAAACGGCACGCCGCTCTCAAACGTTCATGTTTCTGCCATCCTGTCGGATTCCAACGAAGGCTATGGCTTCTCGTTGACCGCGCTTGTTCCGACTGTGGCAAACGATACCGTGTCAGTTTTTGTTCGCAACGAAACCGATACAACGGCGGTAACGGCGACGGCGCTTAGTCTCTCGGCTGTGGGGTTCATTCGCTGATGGACGCTCGCCTCATCTGCGGTCAGGACGTTCGGCGGTCGGGCATCTGGCCTACCGACGAGGCACGCATCGAGGCGTTTATCCAGCGGTTCGGCGGCGTGCTAGAGGCGGCTCCGGTTGGCGACGCCGCCATTATGCTCCGCTGGACGCATAACGATTTAACGCGCACCGTCACGGGAATTACGGCGCGTGAGGCATTGCGAAAGTTGCGGGTTGAGGTTGAGGCGTGAGCAGTTTTGACCGCATTCTGCTAGAGGATGGCGATGACATTCTCTTGGAAAGCGGAGCCTATCTTCGGTTAGAAATCGCGCCTGACAGCATCGCCTCAACCGTCGCAATCGCGGCAGAAGCCTATGGCGATACGAGCGTCGCCCAGCTACTGACCGCCGCACTAGACGGCGCGGCAGAAGCCTACGGCGACCTTATTGTCGTGCAGACCCTTTCTGGGTCGCTGACCGGCGACGCGGAAGCCTACGGCGACTTCGTTGTGGTGTCGGAGATTGTGATGACCGTCACAGCCGCAGGCGAAGCCTATGCGGACTTTGTGGCGGAGCAGGCGCTATTGGCGGCGGTTGATGGGCAGGCCGAGGCGTTTGGCGATGCCAGCGTCGACCAGTTGCTTGCCAGCGCGATTGACGGAAGCGCGGAAGCCTATGGCGACCTTGCTGTCGACCAGCTTATCGCAGGCGACCTAACCGGCAATGCGGAGGCGTCTGGCGACCTCGCGGTCGTGCAGAGCCTTTTGGCGGACTTGGCGGCGACAGCGGAAGCCTCGCAGACGATGGCGGTGAGCCAGTTGCTTGAGGCCGCGTGGACCGCCTCGGCAGAAGCCTCTGGTGATGGGACGCTGGTGCCGACGGTTGTTGCCGCCTTGACCGGCACAGCAGAGGCCAGCGGTGCGGCGGCACTAGAGCAGTTGCTTGGCGCTGTCCTGACGGCAGGCGCCGAAGGCTTTGGTAACTTGGAAATCCGCGAAGCCATCTTTGCCACGCTGACGGGGAGTGCCGAGGCATCGCTGGCTGGCGTCGGGGTGCAGGTGCTTCCTGCTACGATTACCGCGTCGGCTGAAGCCTCTGCCGACAACTGGCAGATGAGCTATCAAGTGGTGTCGGTGCGCGGAATTGCTTATGATTATTCGGGGGTGTACGCGCCAGTCACCGATTGGTCGAGCGACTACGCATTGGTCGTGGAGCAGTCGAGGCCGTATGCCGCCGTGATGGATGGCTCGACCGACTATGCGTTCGTGGTGGAACAGTCACGCCCGTATAGTCCCGCGCAAGACTTCTCGCAGGGGTATCCGTAATGACGGTGACAAATACCAGCACGGTCTCCAAGACCATCCATCCGAACAACGCCTATCTGGTGCGGAGCAAGATTACGTTCTTCAACTCGAACACGAATCAGTTCGTGCCGTGGACCGGGTTGGCGAATGTGTCGGTGACGTTCTACGAGGACGCGCTTGGCACCCAGACCATCGCAGGGTTGAGCGGCTTGGGGATGAGCGAGATTGGCGCGACGGGCGTGTATTACGTTGTCGTACCAGCCGCCAATACCGCCATCCTCGGCACTACCTATAACGGCGACACGGTGTATCAGATTGTCAGCGGCGGGACCAATAACGCTATCAAAGTCGTGACCCCGTTGGCGGTCACTCAACCGCGCTACGCGCAACCCGGAGCAGAGTAAATGGCAAAGTCAACTGGATGGACTAACGCGGTGCGGAACCTGATGGCGGACGCCATTGACGGCGAGTATAACGACGGCTACCTCCGCATCTATGACGGCACCCGTCCTGCGACCCCGGCGACGGCGGTGACAACGCAGGTGCTTTTGGCGGAGCTTCGCTTCCCGAACCCTGCCGCCGCGTCCGTGACCAACGGCGTCATCACCTTCGGCTCCATCTCGCCTGACACCTCTGCAAACGCAACGGGGACGGCAAGCTGGGCGAGATGCCTCAAGTCGGACGGCACCACGGCGATTTGCGACCTCAACGTCGGCACCTCGGACGCCAACATCATCGTGGCGACCACGGCGATTTCGGCTGGGGTGCAGGTGTCGGTGACCAGCGCGACGGTGACGGTTGCCGCGACTTCGGCTCTCTGATGACCGTTAAAGTCACGGACCTCTCGCCGCAGTTCTTGAAGCAGTATCGGGATGCCTCACGGATGGCACTCGATGCGGCGGCGGCATTGTACGAGGGGAACGTGAAGAAGCGGTTCTTCAAGGGCTACTATACCAGCCAAGCCTTCCGGTCTACGGCACAAATCGTCCAGCACGTGATGCGCGACGAGCCGACGTTTGGAGGCAATGGCTGGTATACGAAGGTCGGCGTCCCTGACGGGATTATGGCAAAGCCAAAGTCCAAGAAGTCACAACGCAAGTTCTTCCGTAAGCTGGCACGAAGCACGGCTATGCCAGCTACGGTCGGCAAGATTGCGCTGGCGTGGGAGCTTGGGCATCACAACATCTTCACGCGCAAATGGGAGCGGGTTGCCATTTTTAAGCCGATTGCCTTTGAGTCCGCAAAGGCGATGATTGATACCTACAACCGCGTCCTAAATCGCTATATGGAGCGCGGGAGGCCCGTCCGATGAGTAAGCCACGGTTCGCCACAAAGGGCGCGATTACCACGCCCTCGACGGCCTCGACGGTCCAGATTTACAGCACGCTCCGACGGGCCTTGCTGGACTACGTATCCTCGGACAATCAGACGCTCTCGCAGTTCATCGGGGACCGCATCTACGTTCGGGCGCAACCTGAACCGGCGCAGTTCCCGTACCTGACCTTGCTAATGGACCGGACAAGCCTGCCCGCGTTTAACGGTTACCGGGAGACGGCCTTGTTAGAGGTACAATGTATTGGCAAGCCGGAGAGCCAGTTGCCGCTTGTTGAGACGGCGATGGACATTGTAGACCAATGCCTGACGGCCTACTCGGACCCGTCCTCGGGCCTGATGGTCGGGCGGTCGCGGACGCGGCAGACTATCCCGCAGATGACCGACCCAGCGGACTCGTCGGTCGTAGGGGTGATTGGCACTTACGAGTTCTTCCTCTGGCCCCGTGTGTTAACCGTTCGAGCGAATTAGATTCCACCCCACCACCCTCCGTAGGATAGACCTATGACTGCACCGCTGACTGGCTACACCTCCTCCCTTCCGAGCGATGTCCTGCTCGACTCTGGCGTTCTGTACGTCGGGGCTACCGTGTTTGGCGCCTTTGCCGGGGGTCTTAAGTTTGACCCCGGCGTGACCTATCGGGCCGCTGACTTTGACGGCAAGCGGTCGCCCGTCAAGGGCCTTGACCGCGTGACGATGCGGATGCCGAAGATTTCCGGCACCTGCATCCAGCTTTCGACCACCAACGTCGGGCAGATTGAGCCGGGTGCCGCGACTGCCGTAACCGGCGCGTGGACGGCCTCGACCTCTTACGCCCCCAAGTCGGCTGGTCAGTTGCTCGCCTCGGGCGACTACCTCTCGGATGTTCGGCTCATCTATCAGCGCGGCGGGGCCACCTCGTCGGCTGGGAGCTATGTGCAGGTGCGCTTCCCGTCTGGTCTTTGCACCAAGTACGATATGACCGGGCAGGACGGGGCCGAGATTGCGATTGCCATTGAGATTGAGGCGCGTCTTGACCCCACCCTCTCGGGCTTCACGGCAATCGGCTCGGCGCCGTTCCGCATCGAATACCTCACCTCTGTCTGATAAGGACTGATGATTAACCTCGACGAGTTGGTGAACCCGGCACGCCTACCGCGTGTGACGCTGTTCGGACGAGAAATAGTGGTGCGCCCCTTGACTGGGGCGTCCGCGCATAAAATCGCCGCGCTGTCCACGCAGGATGGCGCTGGCGATGCGATGCTCGGAGCGTTGCTGGAAGTCGTGCGGTCCAGTTGCCCGGACCTGACCGACAAGGAAGTGGACACCCTGACCGTGGACCAGATTGCCGCGCTTATCCAGTTGAGCCGCAATCAGGTGTCCGAGGTCGAGGCGATGCTCGCGGAGCGGTCGGAAAAAAACTGACCGAGGCGACGGGGCAATCGACCGTCGCCGTGCCGTGGGACGCCGAGCAGTTTGTGCGGCGGGTGGTGGTGGAGGTGTCGCGGGACACGGGGCAACCCGTCCGCGTGGTAGCGGGGGAATCGTTTGCGATAACGCTTTGGATGTGGGCGGAGTTGCGGGCGATGGCGAAAGAAGCGACGGTCGAGCGGATGGGGGAGCGGACGGACTTGGCAGGGCAGGTCGCCATCGCGTTCCATCAGCCGCAAGACTTGCAGAAGATGGAGATGCGGTACTTGAAGGCGGCGGGGCAGTTGTCGCAGATGTTTGACCAGACGCGGGAGCGGCTGACGGCCCTGTCTCAACGGATGGCGAAAGCCGTCGTACAGGAGTAAGCAATGCGGGTCTTTTCCGTTGAGATGCTGGTCAAGGAGGAGGGCGCGGCAGTTGTCGAAGCCGCGCTTAAGCGTCTCAAGAAAGAGACGCAAGATGTCGCCGCCGAGTTTAAGAAAACAAGTGGAGCCGCAGGCGATTTTGGCAGACAGTCGCAGACGGCTGGCGGCAACGCGCAAATCGCTGGGGACCGAGCGGCAAAGGCCGCGATTGGCTTTGCGGCGGTCGGGCAGTCGATTGCGAGAACGGGGTCCGTTACTGCCGATGCTGGGACTCGTATCATTGAAGCTGGCTCGCAGATTGCGATGATGTTCGGTCCCGGCGGACTTGCTGTTGCCGCCCTGCTTGGCTTTGCCGCCGCCGCTGTCACTTCATTTGGCAAGGCTGGCAACGAAGCAAAGAAGATGGCAGAGGAATCGACTAAAGCTCTGCGCGAAATGGTGCTGTCCGGTGACATTACCAATATCGATAAGCAACTGCGTGATGTTCAGCAGGGTGTGCTTGACCTGACCACCGGTGAGTTTGTCGGTGGCTTGGATGATTTGCGCGAAAAGTATAAGGCGCTCAATGAGCAAATTGCCGCAACCGTTATTACCGAGAAGGGTAGAATGGTCGGCGGGCAGAATCAGGTGTATATCGCCTCAAAGCAAGAACAGGCGTATAACAAACTGGTGACAAGTGCGGCTGACCTGCGAAAGCAGATTCAGGGACTTGAAGCAGATGAAGCGAAATTACTCAAGGCGCGTCAGCTTGCTACAGCATTTGTCAAGCCAGAAAGCACCAAGACTGGCAAATACGAACCATCGCTTTTTGAGGCGGCTCGGACGAGCATCCTCAAACAAAAGACACAATTTAAGGTGCCGGAGCCAGAACTACCTCCGATTTTGCCGACAGGGTTCCTTGATACGGTCAAAGGCGAGCTTGAGCAAACGGCGGTTGACCTTGAGAGGCTTGGTGTAGATGCGATGCTCCCAGTCGGTGCCACGATTGGCTCTGGACTGTCGCAGGGCTTGGCGCAGGGCATCGAAGGCGGCGTGCGGTCTGGCTTGGAGTCGGCAATCGCCTCTGGCAACATCGGTGATGCGTTCAAGGCGATGGGACAATCCATCATTCAGTCGATGGCACGGGCTATGGTGGATGTGGCGCTCAAGGCTATCAACTTCTCCAAGATGCTTGCGAGCATCCAGCAGTTTATGGCAGGCCGTCCGCTCTTGGCTTTGGCGGCGGCAACGGCGCTTCTGGTGATGGCGCGAGCCGCTGGTGGTGGCGCAGGGACCGGCGGTATGACGGCGATGGGAACGCCTAGTGGTTTGGCCTATGCGCCAATGTCAGCCGGTCCAGCACCGATGGCGCCGACCCAACTTATCTTTGGGCAGACCTCGGCTACCACGGCGGCTGGGATGACTCCTCGGCAGTCGATGAACATTACGGTCATCGGCCCGAACGACCCGTCGGCTCAGCGTGCGATTCAGGAATTGATGACGAAGGCGAATAGCCGTGGGAGGGTGGGCTGATGGCAACCATCACGTTTACAGACGGCACCGGTGCCGCGACGCTGGACAACGGCACGACCAGCATTAGCACAGGGGTCGGCTCGCGGTTCGCGGACTGGACGCCGTTTCAGCGTCCGATTGGCCCTCGGGTTCCGGCCCTCGGCACCGGGCGTCCGTACCAGTTCCGCTTTCGCACCGACTTCGGCGCGAGCTTCACGATGACGGACATTCCGAACAGCAGTATGGCGACGATGCTCCGCTGTCAGGAATGGTTGCTTCGTGGCGAGTCCGTCACGGTCAACACCGGAGACGCGGCAAGCCGGAGCTATACGACCTGTTATCTGGCACCCGATGGCGATGTGACCATTACGTTGCAGGACAAGAATCTGCTTCTTTACTCGATGTCTTTCGTGCTGATTAACGGCGCGGCCTCTCCCTCTGCGATGCTCTGCATCTACGACTGATGGCGACACAAGCCTACCGCCTTCGCATCCGTAACGCCGCCGATAACGCGGACACGCTCGTTGTCACCTCGGTTCGAGGCGGCACCAATCCCTATATCACCGGTATCCCGAATGGCGATGGGCAAGAAGTAGACCTGCTAACAGGGGCGGTTCGTACTGGCGCCTATGTGGTTGAGGTCATCGATGTAATTACGGGGGTCGATAGCACCGGCACCCTGCGACTTGTTACCAGCCAGATTTACGATGGCGTCGAGGGCTATCTGCTCCTCGAAAATGGCGACAAGATTCTGCTGGAAAACGGCGACCCGATTGAGCTAGAAGCCAACAACGCCGAGTTCGGGCGTCCGCACCTGCTCTCGCGCAAGGCGTTCTTGGAGATGTCCTCCAACAACGGCTCGTCGTGGGATGTCTGGCAGGCGGGCTATCTGACGAGCGTGCGGCAGATTGATGCTATCCGGTACGCCTTTACCATCAGCAACACGCGGCGAGTCGAGCAGACTCAACGTATCTTCGCGTGGGACCGGGCGGCGGAACGGACGGCCTTCCCGAAGCGCGGGTGCTTGTTTGGCGGGCCCGTTATCGGCGGCTTCGGCGCGTCCGAAGGGTCGGACCTCACGCCAGACTCGGGGGGCTGGGAGTTCAGCATCCTCGACACGGCGACCAACTTCCTGTCGGGCGATGGTAGGTACTCGGCGCTCGTCTCGCTAGACTTCGTAGCGGCGTATCTCCAGCCGAACTACGAGCGTAAGACGGTCTTGGCGCAGACGGACTTTGAGAAGCTCTATAGCAATATCGCGCCGTTCGTGTCCTACGACACGCCAGACGCGGTGCCGGTCGGAACGAATTGGGCAGGGCTAAACGACCGCTCGCCGGTCTATGCCTATCCCGGCGTCAGGGCGTTGCTGGCGGATAGCGCGGGCAATACGTGGGAAGGCACCATCCGTGGCCTGTTCACGCCGCAGAGCAACCTGAACTACTCAACGCAGTTCACGCAGGTCGGTGGCGAGCGTCGGCTGTTCGTGCAGTTGGATGGCTCGTCGGTCGATAGCTTTGGCAACATCACGCCTGCGATGACGCCGGGGACGCCGGTGCGAGTGCGGGGCGTGAGTGCGCTGACCACCGAGCAGTCGCCACTCTACTTTGACGAGCATCCGGTTGACGTAGCCACCAAGCTGTATCAACTCATCGGCCTGACGGTTAATAGCGCCTCGGCAGATGCGGTCAAGGACGGCATCGGGCCTGACACGTATCTGGCCTGCCGGATTACCGAGCCGCAGAATATGGCGGAGTTCTTGGAGTCTGCGCTGTTTGGGCCGTTTGGCTTTGCCGCTCGCACGAACGCTTCGGGCGAGATTGAGTTCTTCCTAACGCGAGAGCTTGGGACTGCCGCGCCGACGCTGACCATTACGGATAATGAGCTAGTCGGGGACAGCCCGCCGCCCATCTTCGACTTGGATGAGGCTACGGCGGTCACCGGTTACAGCATCAAGCAAAAGAAGTTTACCAAGTGGGTGCAGAACCAGCAGACCACGGAACAGCCACCAGCCGATATGCTGGTGGAGACCGAGGTGCCGTATGAAATCGTGACCGGCGACACCACCACGTTCTCAACGCGGATGGTGACGTATGACATCCCCGGCATGATTCACGAGAAGGACTCGTTCGTGCCTGACCCGCAGTTGTTCGCGTTAGCGGTGGCGCGTGAGGGCTTTGACCGCTTTGGACGCGGGGCGCCGTCGATGGAGGTCGAGGTTATCCGAGGTACGGCTCCTGCCGCCGCGCAGGTGGGTGAGTTAGTCTATCTCGACGCTGGCTTCTATCCGAACAAGAACTACCGCATTGGTGAGTCCTCGGTCGGCGCTCGCGTGGCGCAGGTCGTTCGGCGGGACGAGCGGCCCGAGTCGGTGGCGTTCAAGCTGGTCGATGCGGGCGTGTACGTTCAGCCAGCCCAGACCCCGACCATCACGGCCTCGGCAAGCACGAAAGACCCTCGCCGGGTGGCGCAGTTCACGATTACCAACGCCGCCGCGCTGAACACGAACGATGACATCGCGGTCACCATTGAATATGCGACGGGCGCCTCGGCGCCTGCCTCGGGCGTCAATGGCGTGACGTTTGCGCGGTACGAGCCGGGTCAAATCCCGACTGGGGCCGTGCCGCTGACGCCGGTGGTGCCGGGGTCGACGGTCTATGTGCGGGCGCGGTCGGAGCAACCGGGCCTGTTCCCGAGTGCGTGGACCGGCTGGCAGACGGTAAGCCTGACCACGTGGGATGCGCCAACGGCGGTAACGGTCGGAAGCATCACGAACAAGTCAGCGGTCGTGTCGTGGAATCTTGGTGGCAATACACAGGACACGATTGAGGTCTACGTCTATCCTGATACGACGGCTCCGGCAAACTGGCAGACGTATCGCTGGGCGGTCTTGCCTGCGGGGACCACGACCACGACCCTGCTCGGCCTGACGGCTTCGACGGACTACGTGGTGGGCGTGGCGTTCTTTGATGCCATCTCGCAGGTGCGCGGGACTATGGCGACCGCGACAACGTTCCAGACTACCAACTCGGCAGTCGGCGTAGCTGACCGACCTGCTGGCTTTGCCATCATCGATGGCGTCAACGATGCCACCTTACCGCAGGGTGTTGCGCTTGGACTATGGACGGCGCAGGGCGCGGACCAGACGGTCATCGAGCGGGCCAATAACCTGACCGGGCCTGACCGTCCAGACACCTACGCAGAAATTGCGGTGGTCCCGGCGAACACTACGATTTACATCGACGCGCTCCCGAGAAACGGCACAAAGTATTGGTATCGCATCAAGCATCGCACGGCAGGCAAGGCAGACTCTCAAGTCATCCCGCGTTATGGCACCTTGTCGGGAGCGACCTACTCTGGTCTGATGGCGGTGGCGACTGGCATCCCTGCCACCATTGAGCGGCCCTCTGGGACTGAAGCGGTATTGACTCCACAGAGTTCGTGGGAGTATTGGACGCCGCCGACGCCGCTGTTTAATGGGCTGGTGGTGCAAATCTTGCGTGAAGATGTGCAGAACCGCGCCTTTTTCTTCCAGTATCGGTATCGCACGCGCACCGGCAGTACCTATAGCGCGTGGACAGAAACGTTCTGGAATAACGAATACTACGCCGCCTCACCGACGGCGCCGTACTATATGAAGGCCGACTCGATTGACGATACGCTGGTGTATCAAATTGAGTGGCGTATCTATGGCGCGGACAATGATGGCAACATCGGCTACATCCGTGAAGGCACGACGGAGTATCCGCAGAACTACGGCGTCAATAACGCCATCATCAAGGTGCAGAAGCAGGGCTACAATAGCGGCTCTGGTAAGTACGAGGTCTGGTGGCGGTTCTTCTTCCAGCGTGGCAACAACACGCTCGACGAGGACGGCGATGATATTCTCGCGCAGTCCTTTACCACGCAGGTCGTTGCCGCGTCGGTTAAGAATCAGAGCGGCACCACAGCGACGAACGTTGCGACGGCTGGCACCAAAACGGTTGACGGCTGGAAGGCTACGTGGGATAGCACGGCGTCAGACGTCTGGACATATGAGATTAGCGTAGAAACGGAGTTGCCGCAGGACACCTATCTCGTCCAGCAGAACACCGACGAAGCGGATTCTCCATTTGTTGCGCCGACGTTTGGGCAGACGTTCGTGGGACCGAATGCGAGTGCTGGCGCTACGGGACCGACTGGTCCTGCTGGGCCAACGGGTCCGACCGGGGCAACAGGCCCGACGGGAGAAACTGGACCGACCGGACCAACCGGTGTGACTGGTGTTACCGGACCAACCGGACCAACTGGACCGACAGGAGCAACCGGCGCCACGGGTCCGCGTGGCTTGGATTGGCAGGGCGCGTGGAACAGCGGGCAGACGTACCTCGTCGATGAAGCCGTGTCGTATCTCGGCTCGTCGTGGATATGCATTCAGATGCACTCAAATCAGCCTCCGGCTGTTCCGTCGAGCTATTGGGACTTGCTTGCCGAGGTCGGCGCGACTGGTGCGACTGGTTTGATTGGAGCAACCGGCGAAACTGGCCCGACTGGACCAAGCGGTGAGACTGGACCCTCTGGTCCAACTGGTCCGAATGGATTGACTGGAGCGACGGGTCCGACTGGACCACAAGGCGACCCCGGATTGCCGGGGCCTGCGGGTCCGACCGGAGAGACTGGTCCGACAGGGCCAACCGGCGCACAGGGCAACATCGGCGCGACCGGTCCAGTTGGTCCGACTGGCGCGACAGGACCAACCGGCGTTACAGGTGTGACGGGACCGACTGGTCCGACAGGTCCTGTCAACGCGACTATTTCGACCAACACGCCCTCTGGAACGGGTACGACGGGGCAACTCTGGGCGCAGGTGGCGTAAGCGATGCCGATGTATTGGTGGGCCAACGCCTACAGCGTGTTGCTGAAGGAGGATGGCGACAAGATTCTGCAAGAGGACGGCTCGGCCTTTATCACCGAGGGCAGTACCGTCGGCGCAAGCTGGCGGCTGACCAACGACCTGTCCGTCTGGGATGGGTCGTGGAAGAACGTCCTGAACTGCTGGATTTACGATGGTTCGACGTGGAAGGTCTGCTACATCGACAACGCGATGAGCTTGGATGACTTTGACATCTTGGATGCTGGTGGCGGCACGCTCGTCATTTCGTGGGCCTACACCGGCACCCGCCCGCAGGATTGGCGCATCTATCTTGACAAGTCCACCGATAGCGGGGCAACGTACACAAACGTAGCAGACTACGATGTGACGGTCAGCCCGCAAAACTATAGCGGCAGTAACTCGGACTACTATCGGTTGCGTCTGGTCTTTGCCACAGATACGGCGTATCAAGCGACCGGTTCACCGAAGCTCCTTCAGCCACCCTATCCTACTTAACTGTGCGACTGCATCTGCTTGGTGTCCCTCACACCATCACGCATCCTCGCTTTTCACACGACGCTTTCACGAACAAAGTTCGCTACTTCGGGCCGATGATGCGTGGCCTCGACTATGAGGTCGTGCATTATGGCATCGAAGGGTCGCAGAGCGGTGCCACGGAAGATGTGGCGCTAATGACCGAGGACGAGTTCTACGACCTGCTCGGGCATCGGCTAGAGGACAAACAGCGGATGCACGTGGCGGATGCCCGCACGGACTCGGTGCTGTATCGCACCTTCAATGCGCGGCTTCGGGAACAGCTTGCCAAGCACGTGCGAAAGGGCGATGTCGTGCTACATTCGCTCGGCACAGGGCATCAAGGTTCTATTGGCAGTCACGACGGCGTAGACTGCGAGCTTGGCATCGGCTATCCGCAGAGCTACTTGCCGTTCCGTATTTTCGAGACGGCGATGTGGATGCACTATCACCAAGCCAAGTTTGGGCGTGGCGTGACGGCCTACGAGTGGGTGATTCCTCCCTACTTCGAGGCCGACGAGTGGCCCATTACCACCAAGCCTAGCACCCCGGCCTATTGCGCGTTCCTCGGGCGTATCTCCGAGACGAAGGGTTGTCATCTCATCGTGCAGATTGCGAAGCGGATGCCCGAGATGCGCTTCGTGTTGTGCGGGCAGGGCAACCCGACGCCGTTCTTGGTGGCGCCAAATATCGAATACAAGGAACCCATACACGGCGCGGAGCGAGCCGCCTATCTTGGCAACGCGGTGGCCTGTCTCTACCCGAGCCAGTATGCCGAGCCGGGTGGGGCGTCGGCGCTTGAGGCCATTCTCTGCGGGACGCCGGTGATTACGCCGAGCTATGGGTGCTTCCTCGAAACCGTCACGCACGGCGTGACGGGGTGGCATTGCCGCGTGCTAAATGACTGGGTTGAGGCCATCCGTCGGGCGCCATTGATGAATCGCACGGCAATCGGCATCGAGGCGCGGCGACGGTTTAGCCTGCCCGCCGTGGCGCCGCTGTACGCGGACGCGATGGAGATGTTGCACGGCTTGGCGATGGGCCGCGACTGGTACACTTATCCCGCGAGAATCTGATGCGCCTGCACTTGCTTGGCATCCCGCACACGGTCACCACGAAAGATTTCGCGCATTGTGCCTTTACGCAGAAGGTCTACAAGTTCTCGCGGATGATGGTCCCGCTCGGCTACGATGTCATCCACTACGGCGTCGAGGGGTCGGACTCTGGAGCGTCCGAGGATGTGGTGCTAATGGGGCAGGAGGAACACCAGCGGCTCCTCGGGCATCCGTACAACCACGACCCGGCGGCGTTCTACGGCAATGACGCGCAGGCCGACTCCGAGGTGTATCGGCAATGGAACCTCTACGCCCGCGACGAACTGAAGGCACGAGTCAAGCCGGGCGACTGCATCCTGCTTCCCTTCGGTCACGCCCACGCGCCAGCCATCCGCGACCTGCCGAACCTCAAGGCCGGGGCGTCGGCGGTGGAGTCGGGCATCGGGTACTTCGACACGCTCCTGCCGTGGCGCATCTACGAGTCCGAGGCCGTCAGGCACGGGTGTATGGCAAAAGAGGGTCGGGCTGGCGTCCACAGCAGTAGCTCACGGCTAGAGTTTGTGGTGCCAAACTCGTATGACTGCGACGAGTGGCCCGAGGGACCAGGCGGCGAGGCGGTCGTGTTCTTGGGTCGGCTGACCGAAGGCAAGGGCGTGCCGCTCATTCTGGAACTGGCGCGGCTCCGGCCTGATGTGCCGTTCGTGCTGGCGGGGCAGGGCGACCTTACCCAATTCGGGGACATTCCTACCAACGTTGAGTATGTCGGGCCGCTCAACGCAGAGCGGGCGGCGTACTTGGGTAATGCTAGAGCAATCATTGCACCATCTCACTACATCGAGCCGTTCTGCGGTGTGGTGGTGGAAGCGGCCCTCTGCGGCACCCCAGCCATTACGTCGAGCTTCGGGGCGTTTACGGAGACGGTCGCGCAGGACCGGACGGGGTTTCGCTGTCAGACCGTGCGGCAATACTTGGATGCCATCGACGCGGTGGCGGGCTTGAACCGAAAGGACGTTCGCGCTAGAGCAAGACGGCTGTACGGACTTCGCTCGGTCGGGCGGGCCTACGATGTGGCATTCCGCGTCATCGCGGAACGAACGAAGGCTGGCGCATTTCCATCAACCGGTTGGAATAGTTGACGATGCCTGCCAACGCCCATAACTTTCCCGTTATGCAAACCTCCCCGGTCGCCTCCCTGATTGCCGCTGTCGCCACCGCTGGTGGGGCGGCGGTCACGCAGGTCGAGACGGCGGGGACTGGCTCACCGTATGCGGTCATCTTTATCAACCTTATCGTCACGCTCGTCGTGTCGGTGGCGGTGCTGAAGTTCTGGATGCAACGGCTTGACCAGATGCAAGAGACGATGCGGCGGGAGATGCGTGAGGACTTACGCGAGATTTATGGCCTGATGCGGGATACGTCAGAGCGGGTCGCCACCCTCGAAGGCGTCATCAAGCGGTAATGCTCACCAAACTTGGTGGTCGGAAGTTTGCCCTGTCGCTCATAGGCGTCGGGGCGATTTGTTTTCTGGCGGTGCTGGGCAAAGATGTCGCGGCGTTTGGGTCTATCGCACTTATCGTGACGGCGTATAGCGGGGCCAACGGGTATATCGAGGGGCGCTATGCCTCGCATCGACAGTCCGAATCACAGTAGTCGGCCCAACGAGGCGCGGCCTCGGGTCATCGTCCTGCACGCGACCGGCCCCGGCGCCCTGCGGGGTATTCTGGACTGGCTCAAGACGCCAGCCAGCAAGGTCAGCTACCACGGCCTGATTGCCTCCGACGGCACGTACTACAGCCTCGTCAGCCCCGAGCGGGCCGCGTGGCACGCCGGCGTTTCGGAGTGGGGCGGCGTCAAGAACATCAACGGCATCTCCCTCGGACTAGCATTTGTCAATCCCAATGACGGTGTGACGCCCATCACACCCCAGCAAATCGCCATTGCCAAAGCGGTCATCCAGTATTGGCGGCAGAACTATCCCATCGAGGCCGTCACGACTCACGCCGCTGTTGCAACGCCAAAGGGCCGCAAGACGGACCCCGAACACGTACCGAACTTCCGCCTCTTGGACTTTGCGTGACGGATGACCGGCTTTTTACCCTTGCGCTGGTCGCTATTGCCGTTGGGCTACTCCTACTGCCCTCGGGCGGGGAAAGTCCGTCAGACGCCCGTATAGCGCAACTGGAGGCCACCGTGGAGGACTTGCAGACCCAGTTAGACAATGCGCGGCGGAAGTCCGATGGCGCCGCCCAGCGGGTGCAGGTACGTCGGAACGCCATCAAGACGCCCGACTTCCGGCTGTCCGTGGACTCTGCGATGGCGGTCGCGCTCGATACCTCTGCGACCATCAAGCAACTGCGCGTCGCGCTTGTCAAAACGGTGGAGGAGGCCGAGGCGTATCAACGACAGGTATTGCGTTATCAAGAGGCTGTTGACAGTTTGTTGATAGCGCACGTGCAGGAGCGGCAAGCGGTTACCGTGCAGATTGACACGTTGACCGCGTTGGCGCAGGCGCGTGGGCCGATGCGGTGTGCCATCTGGGGTGTGCCGTGTCCCAACCGAACGACCGCGTTCTTGCTTGGCGTGGGGTCGGCCCTTCTCTTGGCAGTCGCGGTGGCATTCTAGGAGATGCCCACGATGCCAAACTGTGTCCGCGTAATCTGCCCCGACTGCGGTGGCACCTCAACCGATGTTCATTTCCCAGCCTGCGGGTGGTGCTTGGATGGGGGGTTCGTCGATGTTGACCGCAACGATGACGGCTCCGTTCCACTCCTTCACCCGGATGGACGGATGATTCACCTCTGGTCTCCCCCCACCTCGCCGTTCGATGCCATTACGCCACGACCATATCGCGTGGTCTAAACAGGAGTTGGCGCGTTGTGCGTCGTTGACCGCGCAGGGTTTAAGTGCGGAGGACACGGCGAAGCGCCTCAACGCTGAGTTCCACGACGGCAACCCTGTTAGGCGCGAGGCGTCGGTCAAGATGGTGCGGCAGAAGCACGGCTGGAAGGTCGGGCCAAAGCCGAAGGCTCCTCTGCCGGATGTGCCGGGGAAGGAGACGGAGCAGGAGGTCCAGCACTCCGCAAGCGAGGCTGGCATTGAGGCCAGAGCCAACGGCAAGCGCATTAAGACGGTCGAGGACTTGCTCGCGCACATCGGCGCTGACCTGACGAAGTTTGAGGTGTCGGAGAGTCAGGCGACCAAGTACGAGGTGGCGACCAAAGACCCCGCGACCGGCAAGGTCAGCACGACGGAACTGCACCGCGTGTTCGTCAAGCTGAAGCCAAAGGCGGGGCCAAACGTGCTAGAGGCGGTCGAGGCTATGATTGCCGGGGCGTATAGCAAACGCCATACACCCATAACGCGGCGCGTTACGAAAGTCACAGGCGAGACTTTACAGGCGCTGGTCTTGGCGGACCCGCACATTGGCAAGTATGCGTGGGGCAAAGAGACGGGCTGGGAGGACTACGACATCTCCATCGCTACGCGGCTAATCCGCGAGTCGGTAGCCGAACTGCTCGACACCAAGCAACCCGCTGGCAAGCTGGCCCTCTGGTGCTTGGGCGACCTGTTGCACTACGACACGCCGCACGGCACCACGACCAAAGGCACCCCGCTGGACCGCGACGGGCGAGTCGAGAAGATGCTGGAGGAAGCCGTGGCTACGTTGTGTGATGTCATATCTGACATGGCCCAGCGGACCACAACCGAGGTCGTGCTCGTCCCCGGCAACCACGATGCGGTGATGACCGTGGCGCTTCGGCAAATCCTCTCGGCGGAATTCCGTGGTCACCCGAACGTCACCATAAACACAACCAATACCACCCGAAAGTATGTCACGCACGGGCGGTGCCTGATAGGATTAACCCACGGCGACAAGGCGCAGAAGCACCTCGGGGAATTGATGGCGCTTGAGGCCCGTCAACATTGGGGCGAGACCCTACTGCGTGAGGTACATCACGGACACCGGCACTCCGAAGCGGCGGTCACCACGGTCGGCGGCGTGACGATTCGTCAACACCCGGCCCTCTGCCCGCCTGACGGTTGGCATGCGTCCGAGGGTTACGTTGGCGCACCGCGAGCGATGGACTCTTACACCTACCACGCGGACGGCTATCTTGTAGGTATGACGCGAGCCACGGTAAAGCCCTGATGGACCGGCCTGTCTGCCGCGACTGGTCGCCCATCCCCTGCCCAGAGCGGAAGGCGGCTCGGGACCGGGGCGAGATTGGCTACCTCTGGGGGCTAGGCTGGGTCTGGTGGAAGTCAAAGGACGTACTTACACCGTGGGTACGCTGTCCGTGGTGCGACGGCTATCTGCCGTCGATGGAGAAGATTGTGCGGAACGGAATCCTGTATGGGTGGCCCGATGGCGAGGCGTAAGACGAACCCGTTCACCAATCGTAAGGCGACCGTCTCCGTCCACCGGAACGGCCTATCCATTGAGATTGCGGATGTGCAAGCGACGGACTCCGGGGCGGTTGCCAAAGAACTGCTGGATATGGTCAGAACATTGATTCAGGCCGGGTACGAAGAACTTATCGTCGATGCCGGTTCTCTGCATGGCGGCGGGTTTGAGACGCCGGACGAGGAGGGGATTGAGGACTGGGTGATGCCGCCCGAGGCCAAGCGCAGGCGAATCGGCTTCACGGCTTGACGTAGCGAGAGATAGCATTAGATTGGTCTGTGCGGTGTCGTCGAAAGCATCGCACTTGTAGTTACAAGTGATGGCCCCGGAAGTATCTCCTGCTCTTTCCCTCTACGGGGGTCGAGCCTTTCGACAGGAGAGAACCCGGGGCCGTTTCTTTTGTGTTATGGCAGTCATCGTACTGAACAACGGCGAAATGACGGTTGCGGCGACCCTTGCCACGTTGCGGCAGGGCGTGAACCGGGAAGTGGGGATTGCGAATCAGAAGGCTGGAAAGCAAGACCCGATTACGACGGAACTAGTCGGGCTGTACGCGGAGTTGGCGTTCTCGCGCTGGGCGAATGTCGCGGCTGATTTGTCGACGCACCTCCGCCGAGGGAGTTATGACGCGACCTACTTGGGCTACACGGTCGACGTCAAAGGCACGCGGAGCAAGACCAGCCCGCTCTACCTCGACACCCGGCCTGACAAACGCCCCGACATCTACGTGCTGGTGCAGGTCGAGTACGCCACCTGTACGCTGGTCGGCTGGATATTCCGCGAACAGGTCTGCGAGGTTACGGGCGAGTTAGAGCCGAAGGTAGTGGAGCGGGCCGACCTGTACGCGATGGAGGCGCTGATAAACCTCTAACGCTGGGACAGCGGGCCTTCTCTCGGTCTCCCGCTAGTCAGTCGTTCGGACGGCTGACAAACAATCCTGACCGTGCCTGTCGCACCCAATCACAACAAATCCACGCTCTGCCAGCCTGCAACGTGGTCGGTCGTTTTGGGAAGTCGATGGGGAGCTACACGGGGTGACAACGGCCCCGCAGGTTTCCGGTCGAAGGGGTTCTACCTGTGCCGGGGTAGACACGCAGACCGCCCCACCGTTGGCCTTCCGCCCACTTCCTGCCTTACCCGCCTTACGACCGGGAATGGCCCCGGCATATCCAGTTGCTCAAACTGTAGCATTTCGCTATATATCAAACGCAAGCTCCCCGTTCTCCGTGTCGGGGGATACTGAAGATTCGGGACTTGCCAAACCCGTCCGCCCTGACCGGCTGGCGGGTTTGTTTTTGGCGCCTATTGACAGATTCCCGCCTTTGGCATTACTCTATTGGCACCCCCCTCACACGGAGACCCTATGGAAACGGTCGGTTGCCCCACGTGCGGTTTGCCAATGCAGGTGAGCGTCTACTACTCGCCGCCTGAACCGTCAGTCGGTTTGTCGCATGACTACGAGGTCACCATCGAGGACGCCGAGTGCGACCACGACCTCACGCAGAAGCAAGAAGAAGAACTCTTTGACGAACTTTGGGACCGGGCGCAGGAAGCCAAAGCCTCGCACTACGAGGATGACCGCTACGCCCGAGGCTACGATGACCTCTGACCGCGTGAACGTAGTGCTGGCGCAAGTCGAGGGCTTCCGTCAACGCTTGCATGATATTCAGCGCGAGATGGACCCGCTGATGGACCAATACGAAAACTTGAAGTCGATTCACAACCGGGACGATGAGCATTTGCACGATGCATTGGCGATGGTCTGGAATGCGTGGTGGGATATATCCGACACGGTAGGATACCTTCGGGCGGCACAACGTCGCCTCCGCGACGAGGACGGCATCCTCGCAGACGCAGAGTAGGAGAGGCAGACAATGGCAATTCTCAAGTTGCAGAACGAAGGCGACTCGCACACGATGACCGTGACCGAGTGCAAAACCGTCACCGGGAACTACGGCGAGCAGGTGCTATTCTCGGACGGCTCCGACACGCTCTACCTTCCCAAGCAGTCGGCTGACCGTCAACTTGACCGGCTCGGGTTGGACGAGTCGAGCGTGGTGGGGATGAACCTGACGTTCAGCCGCGACCCGAACCCGAAGAAAGGAGCCAAGCCATACTGGGGCATTAGCTACGCCGGGACCGAACCCGCCCAGCCCAAGCCGACGGCTCGCGTGGTTCCACAGGCGGTACCAGCTACCCCCGGTGGCGTCCAGCCGCGTCGAGATGCGATTCTGGCGCAGTATCTTATGCTCTGGGATACGGTCGCTGGACACTTTCAGGTGGTGTGCGACAACCGCAACATCACGCTGGATGCGGCGGCGATTCAATCTGCGGCGGCGACCATCTGGATTAGCTGGAAGGACAAAGGCATACAGCCTGACGGCCTTGACGCGAAGCCTGTCGAGAAGGCACCGGAGGTCAAGATGCCACCGGTCTCGGGCAAGCGGCTGGCTCCGCCTGACTTCAGCAAGATTCCGCCGCCGGATGACAACGATATGGACGATTCGCTCCCGTTCTGACCGATGAAGCGCATCCGAGCGGACCACGAATGGTACGAACTCCGAGGGGCGCGGGTTCGCGTCTCTCGGGAAGTTCGGGACTGCGATATGCAAGACCACGATGGCGATTGGCGTGGGGCTATTCAGGCCGGTGATGTCTATGCGTGGATGTCGCACGGTCTCAACGTCTGCGCCCAACACTTTAACGCGGGGGATGTTATCGATGGATGACACGCTTGATATGTTCGCCGCCATCGAAGCCAGAGATGCGGCAATTATGGAGGCCGATAGCGCCGTCAAGCGCGGCATCGGCGGAGACGAGTTGATTGGTCGTATTACCGACCGCATCGTCAAGACGTATTTGGCGGGCGAGACGTTCTCGGTAGATGATGTCGGCCTAATGCTGGACGAGGCGGGGGTACCGAAGGATGCGGAGACCCGTCGCCGGATTGCTGGCACCATCATCAACCGAGGCAAGGACCGGCTCTGGCAACACTCTGGCTACACGACTAGCAAAGACCCACGCCGCAACGCTCGGCCTGTCGCGCTTTGGCGGCGGCTGTCGATACACGACCCGATGCGCGGCGTCCCCCAACCTGCCCGATTGGGCCGGAGTGCTATATGAGCAAACATGAATCGATTGATGGTGGGATGTTTGATAACGTGACAGGCGTTGATGGCTGGAAGGCCGAGGTCGAAAGTTTAGCGTTTGCTGGATGCACGGGATACGACCACGGCTGGGGGGAAGATGTCTGCACCTATGTTATCGACAAACTTATCGACGCCGTGCGCAAAGATGAGCGGCAGAAGATGCATGACCTCTGGAAAGGGATGCTCCCATGAAATGGCGCTGTGAAAACGATGAACCAAAGTCGATTGCTGACCTACAGGCCGAGGAACCGATGGTCGAATGGCGCGATACGTTCCGTGGAAGTCGTGTCGAGCATCGGTTCTATCCGCACCAGTACGCTCGGGTACTCGTTGCCAAAGGCACGCGGCAGGGGTGGAGCGATGTCTGACCCTATGTTCTTTGAGTATCGCGGTGTCCCGGTGCATCAGAACGGGTACGTAGGCGATGTCTTTCGGGCGCTGTTCCGCACGTTCAAGCCAGTCAAGGTGCTAGAGATTGGCACGGCAGACGGTGGGCTGACCATCCTCCTCCGCGACCTACTCGACGAAGCGAGACTCAAGGCGACGGACCTGTGGACCTGCGACCCATCCGTGCGAGAGCGGCCCCACTTGGTGCATCCCGGCATCATGTATTACGCCGTAGACGCGCTCAACTCGACGGTGCTGGAGTACCACGTGAAGTACGCCGAAGGCCCTGCGCTGGTTCTGTGCGATGGGGGCAACAAGCCAGCGGAGTTTAACAAGTACGCCAAGTTCCTGCGGTCAGGCGATGTGATTATGGCCCACGACTACGCTCCCGACCACGACACCTTTAAGAAGGTGATGCAGAACCAGCATTGGAACTGGTGGGAAATCAACGACAATGACATCGCCACGGTTTGTCAGACGCACGACCTTGTGCCGTTTATGCAAGAGGAGTTTCAGCGGGTCGCGTGGTGCTGTCGGAGAAAGGCGTGAAGCGCACCCCCTTCAAGCGTAAGAAGCGCCTGACGAGCAAGGTCAAGCCAAAGCCGCGTCAACGCATCAAGGCCAAGCCGCGTAGCTCCGTGGAGTTTCAGCGGGTCTATGGCTCCAAGCGCCGGGTCGAGTTCGTTAAGCGGATGGGGTGCTGTGTGTGCGGCAAGACGCCTTGCGAGAACGCACACATCAAGTCGGGTGGGATGGGACGCAAGGCGGACTACCGCGACATCATCCCGCTCTGCTCGGCCTGCCACCGGCTTCAGCACCAGCACGGATGGAAGGCCATTAAGCTCGACCAGCAGTTGCTTGAAGGGCTGGCCTATATGACGCAGGTGGCGTGGGCAACGAGGCCAGCAGACTAGTGGTATATGTATACCAGTTAGGCCATCAGATATGCTATAAAGGGTATAGATATGCCAGTTAGCTTGGACACGTTCTGCAAGGCGAAGGGCTTGCCGGTTCCGGTGGCAGAGTACCGTTTTCACCCGACCCGCAAGTGGCGGATGGACTGGGCATGGCCCGAGCATCGCGTGGCGCTAGAGATTGACGGCGGCGTCTGGGTGCGAGGGGCGCACGGCAGAGGGACGGGTATCGTGCGGGACCAAGAGAAGGGGCGGGAGGCGGCGGCATTGGGCTGGCGCGTCTTGCGTTGTCAACCGAAGGAGTTGTTTACCGCGTCAGTCATTGACGCACTCACCCGCGCCCTCAAGTGGCGCATTACGGAGGAAGGATGACCGAAGGAACGATGTCGATTTCAGAAGCCGCCAAGATGCTCGGCCTCTCGCGTCAAGTCATTTTTGTCTGGGTCAAGCGCGGCAAGCTCCCGGCGGTCAAGTCTGAAGGCAAGCGCGGCGATTGGCGCATCACGCGGTCCTCGGTCGAGGGAATGCTTGGCTCACCCGAGCTTGCTATCTCGCATCGCAAGCGTGGCCTGCTCATTGGCAAGCCAAAGAACCGGGCCGTTGCATATGCAACGGATATGCAAAGCGTTGGGGCGTAAGGGTTTAGGGGTCGCTATTGACAAACGGTGCGGGGGCTTTAGTTTCCATTGTGTCGGCAACGTTGCCGGCACTACCCCGACCGGAGAATGACGATGACTAACCGCAACGAAGTCGCAATGAGCCGAGACATCAGCATCGAAGTTTGGTTTGACAAATCGAACCGTTCGTGGTGCGGCGTATTGCGTGACAAAATCACAGGCGACCAGATTGATAGTGCGTGGTGGAGCGTCTCACGCGAGGAGGCGCTGGTCTGGGGCGGTGCGTATTACATCGCTCACGTTCGCGCTGATGCGCTGTGCCAGCCGGCGACGGTCTAACCAATTACCCCGACACGGAGAACAAACATGACCGCAGGTTACATCGCTCGCGCTATGCTTCAGAAGCACGGCCTTCGCTTGGCTCGCGTCAAGATTGGCGCACGGGCCTTCCGCTACGAGTACGTCCTGCCCGCCATCAAAGGCGGCTATGACGCGCACGACATCGCCCGCGCTACTCTCTGGCATTCTGTGAACCGCGCCCTCGACCGGGTTCCCGAATGACCGAGTGGTATGTGATTGACAACGAGGGCAACGTCGTGCGGACGGTCTATGCTCGGACCAAGACCGACGCACGGCGGGTCGTTGGCGACCGCAGTACGGTCATTTCAGCCTTGTCGTGGAAGTACGATTACCACAAATGGAGGCCGGTACGGACGGTCGCCACAGACAAGGTGCAGGTGCAAGAGCGGACGGGCGGACCCAAGTTGTCTGCCGGATTGCTTGGCACGGCACACGCGGCACAGGCGCTTGGCATCACGGCTCGACGCTTACGGCATATCACCGAACGCCTCGCCATTCAGCCCGAGCGAGTTGCGTATGGGTCGCGGGAGATTTATGCCTATACAGCCGCGCAGGTCGAAGCGATTCGTCAGCGTATTACCTCATCTCTTGGAGGCACAGATGATTGAGATGGTCATCATTGCAGGCGTCGTGGGGTCGGCAGTCGGTATGCTCGTCGCCAAGCTCTACATCGCCAGCGTCATTAAGGACAGGCACACCGATGCCTACGAAGAAGGCTGGTCGCACGGTTACGATGTGGGCCTACAAGCCAACCGCCCCAAGCGGACGCGCAAGCCAAAGACGGACCTATGATAATTCGTTGCCCGGTCTGCGACGATGGACGGACGGACCTCGCCGCCATCAAAACTCACAATATCCTCTGCGCCGAGTTTGGCGAGCGGTCCTACCCGGCTCCGGTCTATGCGTAAAGCTCTCGACATCGCCGCAACGGTTGCCCTGCTTCTCTGCACCGTTCCGCTTATACTCTTGCTCGCTCTCACGCGCATTCCGGCGAACTACCTCAAGCGGAGGAACTATGGCAGGGGACTTTGACATCGGCCCAGCCGACTACGAGGCAGACATGAGTGACAACGGCAAGGGCGATACGCCACGGCCTATCGTCGTAGACCAAGAGACCTACAAGAAGAATTGGGAACAGACGTTCCCGAAGCCCCAAGAGACGCTGGGAGACCCCGAGGAGTGACAATCCGCGCCTCGGTCCTTATCGCCTCACACCGTCAGCAATTCCTCCCGCGAGCGATTGCCTCGGTGTTTGCCCAGACCTTGCCCAAGTACGAACTCCAACTGCTCGTCAACTACTCGGCAGACCCCGCGCTGTTCCTGACCAACTGGAACGACCTCTGCTCGATTGCCAAAGGCGAGTACGTCTGCATCTTGGGCGACGATGACACGATGGAACCCGCGTATATCCAAACGTGTATATCGGCCCTCGACGCCTCGGGCGCGGATATCGCCTATACGAACGTGCAGGGCATCGACGCGCACGGCTACAAGACCGGCATCTACGAACCCCCCTCCGTCATCACGCTCGACACGATGCGACAGGGCAACAAGATTTGGTCTAGCTCCATCGTTAGGCGCGAGCTTTGGCAACGCATCGGCGGCTACGATATGCCCATCCCCTACGTCCACGACTACGACTTCTGGGTGCGCTGTCTCAAGGCCGGTGCCAAAGCAGAGTACGTGCCAATCATCGGCTGGAACCACTACGCCCACAACGAAGGCCGCGTCACTACGACCTCTGACAAGACCGAGGCGTGGGCCGCGTTTGACGCCAAGCATCCCGGCTTCCGATTGACGCGCTGACTCGTTATAGTAACTTTGATAATATGCCATTCCCGAAAGGACAGCCCAGACCGCCCGGTGCGGGACGCAAGAAGGGAACGCCCAACAAGGCGACCAAGACTATCCGCGAGGCTTGGATTGAGGCGTTTAACCTCGTCAACGAGCGCATCCCATTGCACGAGTGGGGGTCGCAGAACCCCGAGAAGTTTTACCCGCTCGCCACAAAGCTCATCCCGATTGACGTCACATCAGGCGACAAGCCGCTCGCCCCATCCTCTATCCGCGTGGAACTGGTAGCCGCCAATGCCGATGCCGACCCCGAATCCTGACGAGAGCAAAGAGGACTTCATCGCTCGTTGCCTTGCCAACCCGACGATGAACGCGGACTACCCAGACAATCCACAGCGTTACGCCGTCTGCCAAGCGCAATGGGATGAAAAGCGCGAGGGCAAGTTCACGCCCGGCGTGTGACAGCCCTCCACGTTCCCACCCCCAAAGCGTTCGGGTTCCTCTACACGCCGACCCTCGGGGGCGTCCGGTACCGCGTGGCCTTTGGCGGTCGAGGCTCGGCAAAGTCGTGGCAATATGCCCGCGCATTGCTTGTCCACGGCCTCTCCCAGCCCCTCCGCATCCTCTGTGCGCGTGAGTACCAAGCCAGCATCCGCGACTCGGTGCATCGGGTCTTGGCGGACCAAGTGACGCGGCTTGAGCTTGACAACTTCTACACGGTGCAGGAGTCGGCTATCCTCGGAGCCAATGGCACAGAGTTCTTGTTCAAGGGCTTACGCCGCGACATCGCGCAGATTAAGTCCACGGAAGGCATTGACATCTGCTGGGTTGAGGAGGCCGAGGCGGTATCCGACTCAAGCTGGCGCACCCTCATCCCGACCATCCGCAAGGACAATTCGGAAATCTGGGTGACGTTTAACCCGGCGATGGAATCGGACAGCACGTACCAGCGGTTTATTGTCAAGTCGCCAGAGCGGTCCATCGTCCGCAAGGTTTCCTACACGGATAACCCGTGGTTCCCAGCCGTGCTGAAGCAGGAGGCGGACGCTCTGCTCAAGGCCGACCCAGAGGCTCACGCGCACGTATGGGGCGGGAAGCCGTGGGCGCGGTCGGACGCGCAGGTGTTGGCAGGCAAGTGGCGGGTGATGGACTTTACGCCCGAGACGGGCTGGCAAGGGCCGTACTTCGGCGCGGACTGGGGCTTCTCGCACGACCCGACCGTCCTCATCAAATGCTACACGCACGACAATCGCCTGTACCTCGACGCCGAAGCGGGCGGCGTGCAGTTAGACACAGACGCCCTCGTTCGCGCCTTTGACAGCGTACCGGATGCGCGGGCCTTTGTCATTCGGGCGGACTCGGCGCGACCAGAGACCATAGCCGAGATGAAGAAGCGTGGGTTCCGGTGCGAGGGCGCACCCAAATGGTCGGGGTCCGTACAAGACGGTATCCAACACCTCCGCTCTTACACCGACATCGTAATCCACCCACGTTGCAAGCGAGCCATCGAGGAAGCCCGGCTCTGGCGGTACAAGACCGACCCGCGAACCGACGAGGTATTGCCGCATCTGGTGGCTGGCAATGACCACGTATGGGACGCCGTGCGGTATGCGTTAGCGCCCCTTATCAAGAAGGGGCCGTCGGTGTTTGTCGTGTAAGGGGTTGCGCGGTTGCTTGCTTTCGCGTTAGTGTTGTGCGTGGCAGACTCCTAACGCGGGGCCATCATTTGTCCGAACGCAAGTCCTTACTGTTGCGCGTGAGCGATGCGCTACGCGCCTTGTCAGGGAGTGGTGAGTCCTCCCGCTCCATTATGCCGGTGACGTACCCGAACTTTCCCAACGGCATACAGCAGATGCAGTTGGTCCGTACAGCGGACCCGAGCGAGTACCGCCGCGATGGACGGACTATCCGTGTGCAGGGCTTTAACGCCCATCCCGTCGTTCACGCTTGCATCCGGGTGGTCGCGGATATTATGGCCTCGGTGCCGCTGGTCGTGCTAAAGGAAAAGGGTAACTACGAGTCTCGCGTAGGCGATGACAACCCGCTCCAGAAGCTCCTCGACTACCCCGGCCCGCGCTTTACGGCCCGCCAGTTCCGCGCCAAGTTCGCCGTGGACTTCTTGGGCTACGGCAACGCGTTCTTCGTCATGGAGCGTCCGAGCGAAAACCGCCCGCCTGTGGCCCTGCGTCCGGTCAACGCCGAGTCGCTTCAGCAGGTCTGGATTGATACGGAGGGCGACCCGCGCCGGTACGACTACGCGAACTGGGCTGGCATCATCGTCAATGTGCTGACGGAGGATATGCTTCATTTCCGCGACTTGGAGATGGGGCGTCCGTTTGAGGCCGATGTGTTCGGCTATCCGCGTGGCGCGACCGCTATCGGTTCCATCTTGGCGGACAACGAGGCGACGCAGTACGTGCGGCAGGTGGTGACCAACGACGGCACCCCGACCTTCGCGGTGATTATGTCGGACGAGGCCACGACCGAGGACGCGGTGGCGATGCAGGACCGCTACACGGCCCGCGTGGTGGACCGAGGCAAGCGTGGTGTCCCCGCCTTCTTCGGCGCGGTCAAGGACATCAAGCCGCTCGGCTTCACGCTCTCCGACCTTGAGTTCCCCGACCTCCGCCGTGTGTCGCGTGAGGACATCTGCGCGGCGTTCGGCGTGGACCCTCGGATGATTGGTATTGCATCGGCGTCGAGCGACGGCGGGCTGTCGGGCATCCAGTATGCGGAAGCCCGTGCGCGGCTTGTCCAGCACACCATCGAGCCGCTGTTCTCGGCCTTTGAGGACGAACTCAACCATTGGCTCGCGCCCGAGTTTGGCGATGTCTGGGTGACCTACGACCACGACATCCTCCGCGACTTGGTTGAGAACGACACCGAGACCTCGACCCGAGTGCGGGCCGAGTTCGACGCCGGGCTTCGCACGTGGGAGGAGAGCCGCCGCGCCATCAAGCTCTCGCCGCTCCCCGAGCCGACCGACAGCCTGCTCAAGGTGATGGGGCGCGACCTCATCCCTGCCGCCGTCGCGGTCATCGACCCCTCGACCATCATGGACGAGCCGCCCGCCACCGACAACGAACCAGCCTCACCCGAGGCCCCGTCCAAGCCGACCACCGAGGTTGAGGTCGAGGAGGACGAGGAGGAAGAAGGCGAGTCGGAGGAGATGGAGGAGGAGGAAGCCGACGAGGAGGAGAGGGACGAGGACGAGGAGGAGGACGAGTCCCGCGCCGAGCCAATCACCAACTTCCCAGAGGACGGCAACGATAAGAAGGTCACGCTCCGCAACTCGCAATACGCCCTGTTCCCGGTCGGTGAGGCCGAGGACTTACAAGAGAACTTCCCCGAGATTTGGTCGAAGGGCGGCAACGTCAAGGGCAACGAGCAGTTCCGCAAGCTGGCCCCAATCGCCAAGCGTGGTGGCGTTCCTGACGGCGAGGCCGAGGAGAACGCCATTAGGCTTCGTGAGGCGTGGGTCGCCCGGCATCGTGGCGACTTCCAGCTTGCCGGAGTCGTGGCGCAGATTAAGTGGCTCGCGGTCGGTGACCGAGGGCTGGACCATATGCGGAAGGTCATCCGCGAGGCGAAGGACGCGCTCAAGGACCGAAGCCAGCCCGATGATGAGATGATGCGGAAGCGGGCTATCTGGGAGCGGGCCAACGCCGAACTCGACCGCACCGAGCAGACCTACAAGGCGACGGCAGAGGCGCTGTTCCGTGCCGAGCGTCCGAAGGTCACCAAGTCCATCTCGACGGCCCAGAGCTTTGCGGAGGCCCGTGCGCGAGTCCGTGCGGCATACACGCCCGGCGGCGACCTCGATGAGAACTGGCGCGAGTCCTTTACACCGCTCGTCTCCAAGACCTACGCCTTTGGCGCGAAGGAAGTCGCTGGGGCTGGGGCGTCCCTCGCCGCTGATACGGTCGAGGCGGGGCTGACCGGGCGGTCGGTCCAGACCGTGCGTGAGGCTATCCGCAAGCGCACCGAGCGTCTGTCACGGCTCATTGGCGACACGACCGCGAAGGAAGTGTTGGCGGTGATTGAGGCGTCGGAGCGGGGCGGACTGACGGTCACAGAAACCTCGCGCCTTGTGGCCCGTGCGGTCTACGGCGAGGACAAGGTGACCACGCGGTCGGACGCGATTGCGCGGACGGAAGCGGCGGGTGCCTTGTCGCAGGGGTCGTGGGACCAAGCGAAGGAGATGGGCGACCTCTACCGCTCGAAGGAGTGGCTGGCGTTTAACGATGCCCGCACGACGCACGGCCCAGAGGGGTGCGCGGGCGAAGGCCGTATCCCCATTGACCAGCCATTCCGCTCGAACGGCCTAATGTATCCGCTGGACCCGATGGGGTCGGCGTCCGAAGTCATCAACTGCCGCTGTGTGTTGGCGTACAGCGACCTCCCAGCCTAACCCGAGTATTGACGCATGGCAGACCTCAAGATTAGTCAGCTCTCCGATGGTGGTGCTTCACAAGCGACCGATGAATACGTCATCGCCCGTTCTGGCGCGAACTACCGCATTGACGGCGCCAGCGTAGCGGCGGCGGCAACCTCGGTCGGCACCCTGACCTCGCTGACGGTGAGCGGGAACCTGACCGTCGATACCAACACGCTGTTTGTCGATTCTGCCGCGAACCGCGTGGGGGTGGGGACGACGAGTCCGGGATGGGAT
>Ga0129333_10000422_pt1 | contig 34004 bp, 13 predicted proteins | sample CPB6_08_DNA_FD_94474 | JGI IMG/M metagenome (GOLD analysis project Ga0129333, IMG submission 94474) | Freshwater to marine salinity gradient microbial communities from Chesapeake Bay, USA - CPBay_Sum_0.6_0.8_DNA | ecosystem: Environmental > Aquatic > Marine > Coastal | place: USA: Chesapeake... | reverse complement strand
TAGTATCAATGGTACCGTCTTCTACTGAGACTAAAAATGTTCCATTATATCTGTCTACTTGATATGCCATCAATACACTCCAAATTTATTCTAGTATTTATCAGCTATTATTTTTTACAATCTGCCCACTGCAACTTCAATAATGCCCTCTATTCCCTCAAAATCTTCAAGAGCTTTACCAATAATAGTGCCTATTTTAGGCTCATGTGCTGGGCGAGCATAACCTCCGCTAGCTGCCTGTAACATATCACCTTTTCTTATGTGTCCTCTAACTTTACAAGGAACGCGACCCTGTAGAGCAATAGCAACTACATTTTCACCACTTAATTTTGTATTCATTAGATATGCTGGATTTGATGTTACTACACCTGCTACCCTGCGTGTTCCGTCCTGTGCAAGAGTAACTTCTACTTTTCCACCAAATTCTAACACAGTACCTGGCTCATAGTAATCATCGGCTTGATAATTTTCAGCTAGGTCAGCATATTGTGCGGCTGTTGCCGTACCATACATTGTGTCAATGTATGCTTTACCAAATGGACGAGTTGGTAACCCAATATTACATGTGCTGCTTTGATCTCCTACAAAGGCTGGATCATTGTCCCCGCCTAAGGATAAAGCGGTATCACTTGACATAAACTCAAAATCAGCTTGACCGCCTGCCTGATTAGCATCATTAATTTTTATTCTAAAACCTGTACCGTTAGTAACAGCAAGTGTTGGTCTATTAGAATCAACTAAAATTCTAATCTGTCCAGATAAACCAACTGTAATACCAGTGTCAGCGACACTTAGATTAGTCAATAAACCTAATGATGTGATAGAAGTATTTACAACATTGGCTGAAAGTGTATTACCTATTAGTGTTCCTGCTTGTGCAGGTACAGTGATGTCTTGAGATCCGTCAAAATAAACTTCGTTGATATATCGACCAGGATCTAATTCTAATGCCTTTGCGGCTGTTCCGCTGAATGTAAATCCTTCAATATTATTACAAATAATTTTTTCAAAAGTACTTTGACCGTAATTTACTGTTACATTGCCTGACAATGGTCCTATAAATTCATCTGCTGTAATTTCGCCTGCAATAAAACTTCCTGTACTATCTCTAACAACAATTTTACCTATAATATTTTCTGATGTAGCATCAACTGACCAAGTTGTACTAGAACTTCCATTGAAATTATTTCCTGTAATATAATTTCCTCTAGACAATACACCAGTTGTTGTTGAAGTGATTGTAATGTTACTGCTTCCATCAAACAATACACCATTAATTGTTCTAGGAGTTTCTAATCTACTAGCCGTATCTGCATTTCCTTGGAGATTGCCTGCAAAGAAGCTTATGTTACGCATGTTGATGCCGGGTACTAGATCATCAAAACCTGCTATCAAATCTAAAGGATGTATAGTAAATGTTTCGGATGCTATAATAGACTGTGCTATTCCGTTGACGTATGCAATGAGAACAATATGGTTTATTAAACTTAGATCGCGTAGTACCACTGACCTAATTCTTGTTTGACCAAACCTGTCATCACCCTCGGGAGCTATTAGTGTCCATCCCTCTGTGGTAAAAATATATAATTGTTTCGTAGTGGTCTTTAACCATAATGCACCGACAGCAGGGCCTTCTGGAGCAGTTTCACTAGTTTCTGCTGCTCCTACAGCTATCCAATTTGTTCCGTCGTAGGCATTTAGTTTTTTATTTTGACTATCGTACCAGGTTTGTCCTGAGATAGGTTTAGCAGGCGGATTAATACCTGCAAAGTTTTCCATCAGGTAGACAAAATTTTCATTTTGTACTTCACCGTAACCTACATAATTTTTTCCTAACAGACCTATGCTGGTAGTTGTATCTAAAGTACCATCTTGAAGAACTACTAATTCTTCCCCGTTATATTTGTTTACTATGTATGGCATGTAATCGCTCCGTTAACTATTACGCGATGAATTGCCAAGCACCGGCTACTATTTGATAAGTTTTAACTACTCTGAACACACTTAATGTTTGAGCAGGAACTGTTATAGGCGAATTAATTGCTTGACTGGTAATAGCAAAAGATGTACCTGTTGGTGTAACAAACTCAGCAGTACCGGGTGCTGCTAATGAGGTAGTAGCCGTTGCTTCTGAGTTAGTTAATCTTGAACATAAAATTCTTGCTAGTGTACCGTTTTCGTATTCATTTACTGGAGCTAGGCTTGCTAAAATCAAACCAATATCTCCGTCTGTTAAAAAGTCTGAAATATCTAAACTGAATACCAATGGTCTAGTTCTAACCAAATTAGTAACATATCTTTTATTTGTAGCTTCAGTTTGTTCCAATGTTGACAATGTAGTAGCACCAAGATTTACTGATTCAGCAGTCTGTGATGGTGCAATATCGTTAGTCGTTGATAATCCAACTACCTTACGATAAGAAGGTGATGCTTCGTCCGGATATCCAAGCAACACTCTTCCTCCAGTAACTGGTGCTAATCTTAGATCAGGATATGTAGGACTAAGAGTTGTAATTGCTGGAACATATGTTCCACTTCCATTTTGTATAGACTCAATTCGTAAATGTTCTGTTGGAGTGGTCGCCGGCGCAATCACAGGTCCAGAATTGATTTGAATCTGAGTACCAAAACTGGTTACACCTGGAATACTTGTTACAGTTGGTCCTAGGCTTGTTTTAGTTAAAACTGTGACTCCATCAATTTTGTAAGCCTTACCAGTAGCTAGATCAATATGTTCGGTTGAATACCACTTGGTACCGGCGCGATCCCATGTAAATTCGTGGTCGCTAGCACCTTTAAGTATCATTCCACCACCATCGGCATACTCGTCTGTATTAGCAGAGCTATCACCGAGACTAGCTAAAACAATATTTTTATCTTCAATAGTAACGACTGAAGTGTTGACTGTAGTTGTATTGCCTTGGACAGTTAAGTCTCCATTTATAATAAGACTGCCACCAACTGTTGTTATGCTGTCTAAGTACGTATCATAAATTTTAACTTCTCTAGTTGAGGCAAGGATGTTAATGGCATTTTCGTTCACCACACCCTTTTGTACACCAATAGTGAAATTTTTGTTTGAGGCCGTGTTATAAATTTTTACATTGCCACCAAGAACGTTAAAGGCACCTTCTGTACCAGCACCAACTGTTATTCCAGAATTATCTGTAATAATCACAGGTTGACTAAAATTATTAGCCTGGTCACGTCTTGCATAACTGGCTGCTAGTACATTGTTTAGCTTGTCAGCATTTGTAGCTGTAACATTAAATTTAATTCCTGTCAACGTACCGGCGTTGAATCCGGGAATAATATCGCCACTAAAACCTGTTATTGGAATTTTAGGGGTAAACGAATCCTTGGAAAAAATACCAAGTAGTACACCGTTATCATACAATAAAGTAATAACACGACTAGAATTTAAGTTGTCTAATACCGTTTCAACTTTGAATCCACTCAAGGCTTGTGCTTGACTATATGCAGGTCCTAATAGGATAAAATCTACACCGTCATAAAAATATAATTGTTTGGCAATATTATTAAACCATAGGTCTCCTGCACCAGGATCTCCAGGTTGGCTATTGGAAATAGTTGCTGAGCTTACAGGAACAAATCCTGTGCCAGTATATACTTTTAATTTTAATTCTGAACTATCAAACCAAATTTGTCCTCTAATAGGTCTTTCAGGCCTATTAGTTCCGGCAAAATTTTCTAACAATTTGATAAAATTTTCGTTTAATGCTTCGCCAAAGCCACTGTAATTTTTACCTATTAATGTTATGTCAGTAGATAAATCATCTATCTGTCCATCAGCTACAGTAGCTAGTAGTGTTCCATCAGTTTTATTAATCGAATACGCCATTGTTATTTCCTATTAGAACGCTGGTGGTCCAGATCTTATAATATAGTTCAGTGTCAAATACGGGTTCATTACAGAGAAAGGTTGATTTAATGTTGTACCAGATGGAACATTAATGTTTCCAGAGTTTGGAAGATAGTTAAATCTACCAGCTGCTGTTGGTCCGGCATCTAAGAATGCACCAAAGTCGGTTGGCAAAGCGGTGTCTAATTTCACTGCATGATATTGTTCGCCCGCGCTACCAATCATATTATGACTGTGCTGTGGTAAATTATTTACAGTTAGAGTTGATGTAGACTGTCCACTAGACTGTCCAATATTCTGCGGTTCGGTTCCAGGAACCCTTCCAACAACTCCGCCGCCAGCATCAACATATGTTCCCAAAACATTAGGTACAGTACCACCATTATCCATATTATCACGGCCAAGAGCAAATCGACCTCTCAGGTCTGGTAATCTAAATGTGTTAACACCAGTAAGTGCAGTAGCACCATTGTATGTTGTTCCTATAATGTCGTATAAAGAACCATATTTGGCTCTTTCAACTTCACTGCCGTCACAAAGCAAATATCCGTAAGGTGCTATGGATCCAGCGTATGGAAATATTGTACCAATAGGAACACCCAAGTCGCCTACAAATACATCTCTTGATTGTTTCAAAAGTCCGCTGGTGCTTGACCTAAAGACTAAAACGTAATCATCTGATTTTGATCTATTTGGTGATGGTTCAGCTTTGCCGCTGATAATTGAAGACGACAAGCTAGTAGTAAATGTTTTTGTGTAACCACCAGTAGTACCGTTAAATGTTACCGGAGCTGTAGAAGTTACGTCTCCTGTGATATTGAATGAAGTAACATTTTGCAAACTTGTCGCTGTTACAGCATTTCCGCTAATATCTCCACCTAGAACACCTTCAACTGTTTCAGCAATAACTGTGTCAACGTGTAGAGTTTTCCAACGACGAACTGCACTTCCTAATTCATATACTTCATTGGCTATTGGTTCTAAGTTTCTAGTTGTTGTAGTACCCTGAACATCAAGTGTTTGGCCAATAATTACATTTTTTGTTACTGCTAAACCACCAGCAGTTCTAATAGAACCGTTACTGAGATTAGTTGTAGCTGTAGTGTTTGTAACAATAAGTTGCCCGGTTGTTTTGACATTACCCACAACATCTAAAACTTCTGTTGGTGCTAAATTTTGTATACCAACTTTTCCATCAATTACTCTTAATATTGTTGCTGGCAAACCGTCAGTGTTTAACTGTAGGTCTAAACTTGAACCTGCAGATGCATTGTAAATTTTAGCAGCAGTTGTGCTATTGCTAAAACTAAAAGTACTGTCAACACCAATTGTAATACCCGAATTATTTCTGATATTAATACCGTAATCAGTAACGTTTACGGTGTCTGTTCGCATGAACTTGCCACTGTCGATGGATACGCCGCCAATGTTTAGGCTATCTGCTGATGTTGCTGTACCGTATAACTTCGGACCAAAACCACCAAGGCCAACTGTTGTATTAGTGGTTAAATTAATGCCTGTCTTGATGCTGGTAAAACCAGTAATAGTATTCTTTGGCGTGAAACTATTTTTACTGACAATCGCTATTGGAGCATCGTCTACATAAAACGATAATACTGTTTGTGTATTATTCTCAGTGTCTACAATAGCTTCAACTAGGGGTCCACTTTGTGTTCCAGATGAAAAATTTGGGCCAACTAAAATCCAGTCTGTGCCAGAAAAAACATACAATTGTTGATTGACAGTATCTACCCAAAGTTCTCCAACTTTGCTTTGTTCAACTCCAGGAGCAACCACACTCTTTTGAATATCGCTGGCCGCTTTCCAATCTACACCGTCATAGAGCAATAATGTTCTAGACGTAGTATCAAACCATATTTGACCTTCAACTGGATTCGCTGGTTGATTTGGTCCGGCAAAATTTTCTAATAGTGCTAAAAAGTTTTCAGCAACTGTTTGACCGTAGCCAGTTACGTTTCGGCCAGGGAAAGTTAAACTAGTATCTGTATTAGAGGTATTATCATATACCGTAATTGGTACTTTATTCTCTTTGTCTGTAAAATTAACAATATATGGCATTTAATTACACCTCTGTAAATCCAGTTAAGCTCTGTACACGAATTGTGTAATCAATTTGAAGTAGTCTATTCAATGATTTTTGTACAGGGTGAAAAATTACGTGAGTTAAAAGTTTACCAGTGCCGCTATCGCTGTAAGAACGTAAACCCAATTCATCAAATACAAAATTACCGCTCATATCCTGACTATTATCAAAAGCTTCTTGACCATCTGGTTCGCCGTAATCTAATAGACAGCTAATAATAATGTCGCTGTATGTAGCGCCACTTATATGACGTACTTCCATTTTGTTTCTTATAGGATCCAAATTTTCTGCTGCATTTTGATCTACAACTTTTGCATATGTTTGATTATACAAACTTGTGTTCACTCCAACAGTATTAGGTGTTAGATAGCTTATTAATCCTGTAGGATCAACAGTTGTACCTCCATTACCAAAAACCATCTGGTAAATCCATCCTTGTCCTTGATTTGACAGAGAATTAACCATAGCTACACTCATATTTTCATAATGAATAGCGTTTCTTTTATCAATAAAGACTTCTTTTGTTTGGGGATCAAAAATCTTTATATGCCCTTCAACATGAAAACCACCGTTTTCATCGGGGTGTTTTTCAGGAACTTTTTGTTCTAGAGTGTTATTTTTTAGCATGTTTGGCTCTTGGTTTTCATTCATAGTGTATTTATTCTGGTATAATAGTTGTCTTTTGTAAAATAAAACGTGTAATAGCTGTGCTATTTTCGTTCATTGTTTTACCCGTTGTTGCAGTGGTCGTGCCTCTATCATACCAGGTTTTACCTGTTCTTCTAATTATCGTAATACGTGTGCCGGCGGCCACAGCTTTGGTTAATCTAATGTATGGACTTGCTCCGTCAACGCTAAATTCCGCCTCTACTTGTTTGTCGCCTGAAGGGCTGTATGCACCTAGTTCTTCGTCCCATACGTCCATAGGATTTTTCCTTAAGCGTGTTCCTGCAACAAAAACTTCAACTTGGTCGCATGGGCCGTATTCTGTAGGAATAGTTTCTTTGTACCAAGAACTTCTAGTACCTTGTAAAGGAGTAAAATCTAAAGGTCCTACTAGAAGTGTGCTGCCGTCGCTGACAAAATCAAGTCTGTGTTGTGTTTCGTTATAAGGAATTATTTCAGATGGGCCGCTATCTGATACAAAACTATCAACAGGATGTACTTCAGGTATAGCGGTTCCTAAACTACCTCTTCTAAGTTGAGACAGTATATTTCCATTTTTCTGCAAATATTCAATTTTTTCATTGTTAATATAAACAACTCCGGGTGCAGAACGACCAGTTGGATCGTATAATTGCGTTCCGTCGTTCACAATTATAGTGGTGTCGTAGTAATTCAGAGCCGTGGTTAACTTCACTTCATTTCTACTATATCGTTTAAACTGATAACGATTAAGCATATCTTTGTAAATTTCATAGGCGCTTGGAAATTTGTAGATATCATTTCCAAATTCAACAATTTTTAATTCATCTGTTAATGTTGAATCCACATTTAAATATACCACGCCTCTTTGAATACTTACTTTATAATCTTGGTTGAGTGTTAATCTTGTTCCGTTTAGGTACACCCAAACATATCTTTCATTTACTGGAATTCTTGATAACTTATAATTAACTTTTCCACCGGCATATTGATCTGTGACAATATCCATACTTGGATATTCACTAAACCAAGTAACTTCTAAGGTGTCCTTTTGAGTACTATCATCATTGTTATTCATTGTGTTTAGAATAGCACTCGATAAAGTTAAGGTGTCACCCGATAGGGTATAATCAGCAAATGCATCAATAACAACTCTAATTTCGTCGTTAAGTTCTAATAGATCCTGCCTTACGGTAATCACATTGGTTGTAGAATTTAAAGTCCAATCTACTACGGCAGTGGCTAGAGTATTGTTAATTAAAACCTTAATTGTTAGGTATGTAATCGAGCCTGGAAATCTTAAAGGATCTGTTCCTACTGCTATTTGATTATTACTGCCGTCATAGACAACCAGAGTGTTTTCAGGACCCTTAAGTTGAGCGCCATTCAATGTTACTAAAATACTTGATTCAGCGGATGCACGAGATAAGTTAACAAATCTATCTAATTCATAGGATGTTGAACTACCATCATGATAGAATACCTGTTGATTGACTCTTACTATGCTTTGTTGAGAAGAATCTGTATCTAATGCAGCTCCTAAACTTACTACCTTAACCATTGTGCCGTCCGCTGGGGCAAAACCAAATTGTACAATAACTCTATTTTGAGTATCTGTAAACTCTGAACTATTACTGAATCCAGTATCAAATGCAACACCATCAACTGTTACCAACACAGATTCAGTTTGACTATAAACTGCTTTGGTTAAAAACAAACGTGTTTCGCCATCAGCAACAAATTCTTGGTAATCTAGTAAAGATATACCGCCTAAACCAAAAGCTATAATTTCAACTATAGCCCCCAACGGTGGGATATTAGTAAAAATAATCTCATTAGCTACATAATCAATGTCATAGTCTAAACTAGAATCAACTTGAATCTTTTCTTGTTTGACTTTGTTCAAGTATACTAGAATTGAACGATCTTCAGTAATTTCTAATCCGATGGCAAATCTTCTAGTAGCACCGTCTGCATAGATAACTCTATTTTGTAAAGGTGCAGCTCCAGTTTTATTTGTTTGATAAACTTTTATAGATACACTTTCAAGAACTTGACCAGGAATGTTTTCTTCTGGTGCCGGTACTTGATCTGGGCTTATAAATTTATCGCCGTCAATAACAATTTCTTCTGGGGTAGCTCCTGTGGCTGTTACATACGCACCTGAAATATTAGACAAAGATCCACCTGTAATCAAAGTATCTAATAAGTTAACGTCTGTAATTGTTACAGATCCGTCGCTGTCTAACTTACGGAATATTAATGTATCACCAGCCTGAACACTTATGTACTGTCCTATTTCTACAACGGTAGTTGAACCATCCCCAACAAATGTTGGCATTTGAGCATTTGGATTTGTTGTGTTACTTGAATCCCAGTTTTCAACCCAATTTGGATCGTCAACTCTTATAGTTCTTGGCTCAGAAGTTTCTGGCAGTAAAATTACTTGTGGTGCAGTATTAGGACCAAGGGTATCAATATTAGCAGGAATTCTGTTTCCTGCAGGTTTCCAGTATATAGAAATTTGTTCACCAACTGCTGGCACAAATGGCAAGGTTACAGAAATTGTACTGCCGTCTGCTATGTAATAGTAGTCGCTGTTTGATTCAACGCTGTCCCAACTATCAGTAAACCAAGGTAATGCGTCCCAACCACCGGTTACATCAAATGTAGTTCCTTGAATCTGTACACCACCAAAATCTATACCGGTCATCAACTGTGCTGGTTCTTTGCCCTTCATTCCTGACACAGGATTATAATGCCTATCAATTCTATTAAGACTATCAAATAAGCCTATATTTTTTTCATAGCTCACTGTGATCAAATCTCCGTTTGCAGGTGTAGATTTGAATGTTAATTTGCCACTTAGAAGATTGTAGCCATTTATCTCGTTATAATAAAGACTTAATGTATAATCTGTGCTTAAAACTATATCACCGTTCTTTGACACAGTAATCTTGCTCTTGTCACGATTAGGAGCATATTTCAAATTGAATACCGCAGTTAAACCTGTAGCTGTAAATGTTTCAGCTACATTATATTCTTGAAAATATCCTTGCTTGGCTATTCTATCAAACTTAACAGTAAGATTAATATTTCTAACTGGTGTTTTACCTAAAATAGCAGCCGCTTTGGCCTTGTTTTGTGAGGATCCGTTACCACCGACCAAAAGAATAGTTGGTGTTTTTGTATAACCAAAACCTTCTGATAATACCTTAATGGCTGTTACAGATCCGTTACTAATGTATGCTTGTGCTGTCACACCGGCACCGTTTCCTTCAATTACTACTGTAGGAGGATCAGTATAATCTGTCCCACCATTTGACACAGATATTTCAACAACTGAATATCCGTTATTATCTGTCCACCACTTGTAAGGATAAGTGTTTAACAATGAAGAATCTGATTTGATTGGTAAAATCTTTTTCTCAACTGTGTCGTAATATGCTGGCAAATCAAAATCAGTAGTTGCACTACCTACTCGATCTATATCTGTATACTTGCTTACATATTCTCTTACAGTAGTTTTGTATGGTTTTACTTCTTCGATATATTGAAAGAAACTATCGAGATTATCGTTCTTATAACTTACTTTTTGTTCTAAGTCACCAACATTATGAGTAGCATTTACAAAACTTGTTTTGAATGCCCAGTCCACATATTTTTGTTCAACAAACACATAACGTAACCCTGTGAAGAATAATTTATTCCATTCTACTCTAAGGTCGTCGATGAAAATATCTTGTTTGACAGCATTTAGAATATTACGTAATTCTCTTGTAGGGTTTATATCATATAGATCAGCATCAAAGCTAGATCTTCTATCATAACCAACTCCGGGATCAGGTGCTAATTCATTGACTAATAATTGAATAGTACCGTTATTACGTCCAACAAGATTATAATTGTCTAAGAGATTACCTAAACCAGATTCTGTTTTCTCTAATACTGCCCATCCGCCATTGGCAAATTCTTTTACCTGCACTAGATCGCCAACTTGTAATTCTAAACTTGGCTCTTGATATATGTCTAAAATTTCTTTTACGATACGAGATGTGGGTCCGTATCCCTCTGCCCAAAAGTCTGCAAATGTCCAATATTTTGTCGTATCATAGGCTTGAGATTTTGATCTAAAGAATGTGCTTCTAATGTCATCCCAGGCATAGATACTCCAATAATTTTTAATTGAATCATCATTTCGTACTAGTACAGAGAAGTACCTTATTTGAACAATAGCAGTTGTATAATTCCTTCCTTTAGAAGTTACTGTTACAGAATTAACCTTGCCTTGGCCGTCTGTGGTGATTGTTGCTAGGGCACCTGTACCATCACCTTCTATAGTAATAAATGGAGTATTTTTATATCCAAATCCGCTGTCAAGAATATCTATAGTATCAACTTGACCATCAACAATATTTGCCTGTAATACAGCTTTCCTTACCCTTGTAGTTCCGACCTGTTCTAAATCAATTAGAGTATCAACTGCTTGATCGTATTCATTTAAAATTTCATTTGGCACGTTTTCAACTAGATTCAAATTAATATAATTAATTGTATCTGCAAAGGCACGTGTTTGTAGTACAGTATTGACATTATCTAAAGTTCTACGCAGAATAGAAAATCTATCTACAAACATAGACTGACGAGGTCTTACAGACAAACCGTAACGCTGTTTAATAGGAATTGTATCATCTGGAACTGTTTTACCAGATCTGTCATAACCTACTAAACTGTCAATCCATTTATTCTCTAATGCTTCATTAGGCAGACTATCTGCTACCCCTTCTGTTATTAATTGATATTCACTGTGTACAGGATTCAACATACTGTTGTCGTTTTTGTACTGAATGTTTATCAAAGCGTAATCTGTAGAGATTAAGCTGTCAAAGTTAAAAGCTAAAAATTTATCAGCTGCTATTGGGCTTAAAAATTGAATACCAGTGGAAATTGGATTATCAATATAGGTTGCCACTGCGGCTGCAGATAATCTGCGTCCTATTACATTTTTTGGAATAATAGTTGAATTTTTAACCCAGTAGTAGTATTTGGTTTCAGTATCTTCACCTGTGTTAGGATTGGTTAGCACTCTTACACTATATACAGAATTGTCTGCATACAATGGTTGACCTGAAATACCTTGAGCTAATCCCTCATTGGTATCGGCAAGAGCAGCCCATCGAGTTGGTGTTAACTTTGTCTCTACCCATTCATATACATCTATATTTGATCCGTAGGCCTGCTGATTCCAATTACCAACTCTATAATCGATATCGCCTTGTTCATAATTTAAGAATTTAACCTTGCTGATATCCCACCATAGCTGACCTACATGCTTTTCAAACCATGCTTGATTTTCATCAACTTCCTGTAGTTCAGTACCGTTGGTGTATACAGCAGGATCGTACATTGTTTTAAATTTAATTTCTTGATCTGCTTCACCTAAAATTTTCAACTTATAATGATCAACAATCTCAACATCGGCTAGTTTAATTTTATTAATATCATCATATACACTGATACTATTAAACATACTGATATCTACTAGATCATTTCTAGTAGCTATGGTATTCCAAGATGTCTTTGTTGTATCTTTTCTAAATAATCTTACATTGCCAGTTTCTAACGTCTCGGCTGGAGTAGCATAAGAGCTTCCATTATAGTTAATAAATGTTGTTAGTACACCGCCAGTACCATTGACTGTGGCAATTTTAAATGTAGCATTGTCCATGCTAGTAGAACCTGGAATGGTCAATACATCTAGATCGTTATTAAAGTCACTGACCACATATCCAGCTCCAGGATCATCAATTTCAATTGCAACGATTGATCCATTAAGAACTGTAAGATTTATAACTAGATCTACGCCTGTACCTCCTGTTGGTACAACTCCATTTAATTTCCTGTAAAAATTATTTCTGAACGATGGTGACCCTACGGCTATTACACTTCCATAACAATCAACACTATAACCAAAAGATTCCCAATCTTGAAAATTATCTGCTTCAAGTTTTTCTGTAAGGAAATAAGTTTGGTCTTTTCTATCAAATACGTAGGCTTGCCCAGTATTACCTTCTTCGTTAAAGAACCTAGTATTTGTATTATCAAAGGATGTTGAATTACTATCAAATGTTACAGGTAACTTAAATGTAGCATTTCTAGCACCAACTACGATACGTTCAGTAGCACTACTGATAGCAATATCGCTACCAAAAAATTCATTAGCGTAAGATTCATGGCTAATTAATTTCTGTTTTAGTCTATATGATCCACTAGACACATCAGTTGTCTTAAACACATACACAGCGCCTTGATCTGTGAAATTGTTATCAGCCTTTGGGCTACTTGCAATAATTGTTGTGCCTGTGTAATCAATATCTACTGCTGTGCCAAAGTTGTCACCAGATTTGATATCTTCCGAGATACTAAGATCTGACACAATGTCTAAATTATCGTTGCTGATTGACTGTGTTAATTCGTATACATCATTAGACGAACGTCTGTAAACAAATATTTTACCAGATGACACATTATCTGAAGAATCAACAATATACCAAGGATCACCGTTGGTTGGTATTTGATTTACGCTGGTTAAAATTTGTGTACTATCGAGTGCAGAATCTAATACAGTATCCCTTAATCTGTAGTAACTTCCGTTGTATTTTACAACATCATCTTCAAAATATTCTTGATAACTTGTCCAGATGCCTCTAAAATTACTGAAGTATTGTCCATTTGATTCTGGTGCTCCAACAACTAATATGCTGCCGTCCCTATTCATTGACATTGCAGAACCAAATAAATCACCTGAATTTACAAGTTCAGCGAACTGATAGGAGTTCCATCTTACGGTACCTGTGCCAACTCCCACTGCTGTTGCCTTAAAAGTTAAATTACTTGCAGCAGGATTATAACCAATTGATGTAAAATCAGTGGTGCCAAAATTTTCAATAGTATAAACTTCACCTACAATAATTTGATTGACTGCAACTACCGGATAAACTGAACCAACTTCCATACTACTGTCAGTTGACGAACCATCAGTTGGAGTATCTTCTAAAGAAATATTTGACGGTAAAGAATTTTGCGTGGCAGCATTATCTAACAACTGCCAATCATTGTTCTGATCTAACGGCGTAACATTGCCTAGAGTTTCTTGTAGAGCTTGATAAAGTCTACCGTTATACCATACAATAGAATCCACGGCATATAAAGCAGTTCCTGTAGTATCGTAAATGCCTCTATAATTTACATTATCTAAATGTTGCCATCCTGTGATGAATTGATTGATAAATGTATGACTACTTGAATCATCGATGCCAAAGTCTCTTAAATTTATTGCACTACCAGATGCTGCATCTTCAATGTTTAATGCTAGTTGTATTCTTGTTGCATCAACTCTGATAGCATAAAGAATAGTATAATCCTCTGGAGGTGGTGGAGATGTGGCTGTTGATTTATCTTCTCCGCCATAGGTTCCGTTAATATAACGTAACAACTGTCCAGTAACATAATTGTGATTTCTATTAAATGTGATTACGTTAGTAGTGAAATTAACCGCAACATTACCAGCAATGGTCAATACTTGCTGGGTAGTTCTTGCTCCGCTACCTATAAATTTATAAAGATACACCCTGCCTAGATTGTCTAATGATCCTGGAGCAGAGACGCTCATATAATAATTGTTGCCACTTACAGCAATAGAAATTTTATGTCCAAATTTTTCATTTTCAGCTATTCTTGGGCTTAATAAAATTTCCTCTAAGTTCCATAGATTATTTGTATACTTGTAAAGAAATACTGCACCTTGATTAGTTGGTCCTTGTGTTCCGGTTAAATTAGCATTTACTATAGTAGCTAACTTCCAATCTAAATCTCTAAATTTACTAGATGTAGCTAATAGTGTATCAGTACTTCCGTCATCTTGAGGGTCAAATCCAATAGTATTTTGTTCGCTTAGAGATTCCCACAATTGTCCATTAAACAAAACAAGATCGCCGGCCATGTAAATTTCATTGGCAGCAAAATAACCCTTAAATCTATTTGGAACACCCGAAGCTAATGGGGCTCCAATGGCTAACCATTGTCCGTCTGGGCTTGCTGCCACAGCATCACCAAAGCTCTTGTTTAGATAATTTTCGTATCCGGATTCTGGAAATATAATCTGTTGAACTTTTAATCCTGTACCGGATTCCTTATACATCACTGCTATGTTGCTGTTTGGCACGCCAGAAACAACTGCATTCAATGACGGGATATATTCTACATCTCTGCCTACGTTTCTTGGATCAGTTGATCCGTATTCGCTTAGAGATTCAGAATTGAACAATTTTGTTTTTTCAATAACTTCCCAATCTTCAGTGTTTTCTTCTTTATTATCAACAAATATTTTTGATCCTGCTTTTAATAAAGATGCACTTTGTTGTTCAACATCTTGATAATTATTATATCTTGCAGATGTTAATGTGTAGGTATTATATTGTAATGAACTTGTATCTGGTAGTTCTGGTGCCGCATAAACTGCGGGTTGTGCTATTGTTAATGTAACACCTTCAACAGATATTATTCTGTGAAATCCATCTAACTTGCCTAGACCAACAATGCCAATTATTTCATCAATTTGAAATTGCAAAGGTTGATTATAGGTAATAACTAGTGTCTTGTTGGAAGTGACTTCATCTATGCCAAGAATTATCAAAGACTTAGATAGATTGTATCTGTAAACATTCCAAGTGTTCTTGTCAAAGGTTAGCCATATGTGACTATTTTCAACAATTGACGCAGCGTCTAAAGACAATAATTCATCTTCATTTTTTACAATTACGTCAACTTGATTTGTTTTTACATATCCTGCATCTCTTGTGATATCAGTATACTTGATCACAGGATTAATATTCGTAGTGTAGGGCAAGTATGATCTGTTAAAATCTGTCTGATTTACTCTTAGGTATTTGTCTAGATTATCTGTAGGTTTTGGCCCGGCAGTAATTAACACAGGCTGTGGATTAACCAACAAATCTCGTTTGTAAATATTGAACTCAACTTCTTGTGTTTGATCAATGCCACCTAATCTGCCAGTTTGGATTGCCCATTCTTCATTAAGAACGATACTATCTGCGCTTACCCTTGATAGTTTATCAAAAACTTTTACTACAGAATTTAAAGTTCCTTTTTCTCTTATAAATCCTTGATACAATTTAAATTGTGTTACAGCATCTTCAGCTAGATTTTGTAGGTAATCACGAGTTTGATATCCAATTAGATGTCTAGCTAATTCTCGCTGGCTAGCTCCGGATCCGTCTGCATCAACACTATAAAAATCTTCAAATAAATTTACATTGTAATCAAAATTTCTTACTAAACCCTTTGTTGGTACAGTATCTAATTTTGACCATTTGGTATCGTCAAAGGATTCTACCCCCGACTGGTTGACAAGACTTACCCAATTATAAGACTTGTAATTTACAATGTCTCCTAATTTGTAATCTGTGAAAGGTTGCCAAACTTGAATATCAACTTCGTCAAAAACAAAACCAGGACTTGTGTAATCACCATCCCAATCTACTGTTCTAAAACCTCGACATTTTACTCTGTCTTGTCTATATCCTGTAGGTTTATCGTACATTACATCGTTGAAAACAGTACGATCAGAAAAAATTGTAACATGTTCTTTTAGTACAAGATAACACTTGAAGAAATATATACCATCATCTGTGTTAGTAGTATCAACTGTGATTTCTCTAAAATCTCTAGTGACGTTGATAAAATCAGCAGGTAATACATTGCCATTATCAGTTAAAATATTATAATCATAAAAACTATCTAATAGGCTATCTACCACTCCTACTTCAAGATTAATTTTTATTCTTGAAGCTAGAGGACTTAATGTGATAATAGATCCTAATGCCCATTTATGTCTAGTCCAGTATAAAAATTCTTTAACTGACGTGGTCCAATTTTTAGGTGTTTCTAAGGTTGTGTCATAATCATTAAAAACAAAACCTTGCCTCATTAAATGTTCTTCGTAGCCCAACATTACATCAGCTACTTCTTGAAGTGTTTTGAAAACTGTTCCATAGGCAATTCGTCTAGATGCAAATTGCCAATTTTTTCTACGGAAAACTTCAAGTGCTCCTACCAGAGGTAGTTTTGGCAATCTTTGCCATAATGAGATTTCAAAGGTATCTGTAGAAGTATGTGAACGTAATGCTCTATAAAAAGTGTCGTTGTATCTAACTATTGTTCCGTTAGTAATAACAAGATTTGGTTTCCAATCGATAAAATTTTCGCTGATACCGCCTACACTAATCAATGGATCACTTTCGCTCTTTAGTGGATCATATACTGTAAAATAAGGTTCGTAAAAATCATAACCATAAATTTTCCAACCAGTCTCTACCTTTTCTACGATCATACCGCTGTAGCTAGGACTGCGAATTGGTGAGCTAACATTAAAAATAATGTCATAATTTTCAGGCGGAATAAAAATACTACTTGTAGTTGACCTAGGATTCTTACTGTCCAACAAGAACTTTTGTTGAGGTTGATCTACAAAGCCGCTCATTCTAACAGAAAGGTTAACGTCTATTTGATCAATTTTATTTTTAACTAAAGTATAATCAAATCCAGTTTTCTTAACAAAATCTACGATGTAGTTAATTAAACCTGAAGTCTGATCCCCACCTACTACAGGATAAACAATGTCTTCGTTTTTAGTGAACAATCCGGTATCAGAATGAACTGTTTGTCCAATACGATTAATCTTAATTCTTGACCTGTCTAAACTTTCAATGATAAATTCATAAGGTCGTAAAACACACATAGCAGTGATAACACTGAACGGATATTCACTGCTAGATCTCCATGCACTTTCAACCGGACTAAAATCGCCAAATTTAAATTCGCCTTTGTTATTCAATAAAACAAAGTTTCTTGCTAGGCCGCTATCAAAAGGACTTAATAGATTACCATCGCCGTCGACTGGGATATGGTCCAATAATGTAGCACGTTTGTATCTAGGATGAACTCCTGCTTTTGGTCCTTGCCTAATAATTCCATTAGAAAGATCTTCCCACAAAATTAAATTGTTTTTTGTATAAGGAGCAGGTCCGTATTCAGCTTCCCACCAATCTGGTTTTTCAGTAAATCCTAACATCTCCCATGGACATACCTGAGGTCTATCTGTATCGTAGAACCATTTATAAACACCTCTCCACCATCCTGGAAGATTAATTAGACCAGTTGGATCTGCCATTTGATTGTAGGTATAGGTGAAGCTGTTTTCTGAATCAAAGTACGGATTTGTCAGATAATCAATGTTAGTATCTTGAATCCATTTTAAGAAATCATAAAAAATTACTTCATCAAACTGCGATTTGGTATAAAAAGGTTCATAGTAATAACTACCAACAATATTATCTATATCAAATACAGATTCGTCGTATTGCTGTTTAATATTATTGAAAATTCTTTTTTCAAGTTCAAGCAATACGTCATCTCTAAAATCTTCATAGGTGACCGTGATACTACCGTCATGTCCTTGTATGACCTCTACTGGATCTATATAACTTGTATCTAGGTATTTTCTAGGAATCCATTTTTTATACAAACCTAATTTTGTAGGAGTAGCTGGTATAAAACATGAACTTGTTGATAGATATTCTCTTATCTGTAGTCGATCACCTTCACTTAAAACAACTTGGTCTGTTAATTCAACGAAACCAAATGTTGTGTTAAAGTTATAATCGTACTTGTGTAATAGTTGTACATCATTTAGATATAGATAGACAGCTTTTCTACTTAAGGTATCTAGGGTAAAAATTTCGTTCAGAGCAAAAGTTTTTATGCCAACGTCTTCAACAATGTAGTCTTTAGAAGTAAAGGCACCTGTGCCTACCATGTCGCTGTCAGCAAAGGGATCTGCATTAGTTTTAACTTTATTAAGTTCTTCTAAAATACTATCAACAAAGTTTACTACATCACCATCATAATCTAATGTTTCTGCTATACGAATAAAATTGTTTTTAAAATCGTTGTAAGATTTTTTACCAAATTGCAAAGCCTTTACAATGTTAATATTTTTGTCACACAATAAAGATATTACAGTCGGTGTGATTCCAGAATGTTTTAAAAATCTCTTGCCAAGATTTTGAAAACCTGTAATATCTCTCAAATTACTTGTGCCAGGATAATCACCTTGAAAATTTTCATATAAATCTAAAGCAGTAGACACATGATCCACAGCTTGGCCAAGTGTAAATGTTTTAATTTCTTGATTCAGAGGATTCTTTTCTAAACCCAATGGTATTTCGTAGTAACCTAGATGAGGATCTTCTGATGTATAAACTTTTAAAACTACAACGTCGCCTTTGACTAGTTCTGTTGAAATGGTAAAAACATTTCTATCTCGTGTATAAGTTCCTCTGTATTTGTTACCGTTAATATAAATCAAGACTTTGAATATGTTTTGGTCTTGAACGGAATCCCATTTAAGGGCATTGTTTTCAAAAGAAAATGTTGTATCTGATATTAATGTTGAATCAATAATTGGTTGTAAAAAATCACGATCAATTTTTATCCAATTATTACCATATGTTTCATCATCTGTAAAAAAGTAATAACCTGTTCGAACAGTTTTATTCAAAATTACTTTATTAACTTGATATTCAAAAGTTTGAACGTCCCAATCAAAGTTGAACTGTATGTCACCAACATTATCAATGTTTAGATAACTTAAACTAAAACCTAGTTCTGAGTCGTTGACGCTATTGCCAACTTTATAACTTAATATTTTACTACCAATAAATGTACTTACTGGATAGGTAGCTTGATTACCAAAGCTAACTGCATTCTCATCAAATACGTCAAATAATGGACTCTGATTAATTGCGGTTTTCTTTTGACTTGATGTCCAATTTGTACCGTCAAAATGGAACATAGTTCCTCTGTTGACATTTCCTCTTCGAACAAAAACACCCTCTCCCAAAATTGATGTTGCATCATCAGCAGGAATAAGATTAATTTGGCGTCTGTTGTTATGACGAATGAAGTTTACAGTATAAATTTTATTATTAGCTAAACTATCTGTATCGGCAACAACTAGTAGTCTAGCACCATTGAACAGTTCTTCTCCGTCAACATTGTAACCTAAACTGCCTTCTATCACAGAAAACACATCAGTGGTAAATGTATCTACAAAGTCAACTGGTTGTTTTGCTACAGCACCATGATTAAACAATTTTAAGTGTGGCTGAAATTCTATAATTGGTCGCTTGGCCCTCGATGTTTCCGGCGCATCAAAGTCACTGTCCGATAATTTGTGTGCTAATTCTAATACAGATTTGTGAAACCATCTATTATATCGTGACCAAGGATTGCCATCTCTACTAGATCTATTGATGGTTACATAATCTTTAGCTTCTGGATAAGTTGTTGCATCATCAAAGGGTTCAGAATCAAAACCCCCATTGTCAAACAATATTTCTAAACTGTTTGTAGATAGTACAGGAGGTACAAGATCCTGGAATCTAATCAACTGAATAGATTCTCCAACTCCTTCTACTATCCAGGTATCTCTACTGTATTTTTCAGGTAATACCTGACCTTCAAAACGAACTTTCATGCCGTTAGAAAATGAAATACTATTACTACTTGTATATGTTGCTTTTCCTATGATTTCTTTTTCTACATCAATCTTAGTATTATCTTCAACATCGCCAATGAGGAATCTACCAAATCGATTAATGTCTGTTGCACTTTGATAGAACAAGACATCAGGTGCATCTAATGGAACAGTAAATGTAAGTGTACCGTTTTGCACACCGTTATTAGTGATACCTTTTTTATAATCTAGGGATGTTGCCTGACTTGCAGCTTCTAGATATTCCCAATCTTGACTGAATTCGTTAATCGTGCTCTGATCAGCAATACCTATATCTGTTTTAGCTCTCCATAGTTTACCATCATAAACTGCTAATTGACCCTTGCTGTAAGGCAAATAAGGTTTGTATAATAAACTACCTGTATCGTAATTTGTTCTAATTACAAATCCTTCATTAGGAGCATTAACTTGAAACTTATAGGTTTGTCCTCTGTACAATGTAATTGTAGGATTATTAGTTAATCCGTCTGGAAAGAAGATCCATGTTGATGTAACACCAAGTCTAACTCTATAGGTACTAGTAATGCTTTGTCTTTGTCCTGTAATAGTAATAGGAGGAGGACCATCTGGAATCCAGTAATATTCTCTAAAGTTAGCAAACTTATCCCAGTCAATGGGAGGGTCCCAACTGTAGTGATCTTGATCTGTGATAAGATCATCTCTTTCTAAGGTGTTATTAAAAAACTTTAATTGATTTTTAAAATCTATGTAATCATAGAAATTTTCAACTTTTTGCAAATTGTTTCTTACAACAACACCTGGTTCAAGTTGATACCTACTTCGCAATGTTTGATCAGTATCTAAATAAACATCTTTACTAGCGTAGGTTCTTCCAAACCTGCGTCCGTAGTAGCCTACTATTTTTTCAAGACTACCTGGTTGTATTAGTGGATCAAACGTTCCAGCAAAAAATTTAGAATTAGCTTCAGTCTTAAAATTTTGAGGTAAAAGATCTACCGTTCTTCTAATTGGAATTCCGCTTTTTGGGTATGTTTCTCTTTCCATATCTTATACCGTTGTGTTTACTATACTATTGACATCAGCTTTAATTTCTGTGGCTGTAATTGCAGAAACAATAATGACATCATCTACTGTTGCGCCGTTAATAAAAATTTCCTCTGGTTGACTTTGAATTTCAAATAAACTACCAAATGCTTGGTCAGGCTGTACAGGAACTATAACCATGTTACTAACATCTGGTGCTACTTGGTTTGTTACATAAGTTATTAATTCGCCTACATAGAATCTGTCTCCAAAATCCCAGTTGTTTATATCAAAGAAAGTTTCTATGGCGCTAACGATTCTTACTTTAAGATCATTATCGTTGATAGTTTTTGTAGGATTTTTTACAACTTTAAATTGCGCCTGTAATTTTGGAGCTGCCTTAGAACCAAATAACACCTTATAATTCACAGGATGATAAATGATTTCATCACTGATTGATTTGATAAGATTCAGTTCTCCACCAAATGTAACTCTTAAACTATCACTTGAGGGAACATCTGGTTCGGTAGTAATAATACCTGCTAGGTATCTTCTAAATTCTGTATCATAATTTCTTACTAACAGATAAACGTCCATAATGTTGCTAGAGCTTGGATCTATTCTTCGATCAATGTTAGCTGTATGAAAATATTGAAACTTCAACTTTGGTCTGCCAATTACTGCTTTATAAGTTGGATCAACAATCAATGTATTTGTTGCTCTATCAATTCTTTTAACTCTATCTTCAGTAGAACTGTAAAAATAAATTAATTGTCCATCTGTATAATCTGTAACATCTATTCCAACTTCTGTTTGTTGAATTAATACAGTATCATTACTATTGTCAATATAAGTGTAGACAGTATTACCGGTGAGATCTAATTCTCTCTTAAAGAACAGATACTTCAAATCTAAATCAACACCTACAACCTGCTCAAATGACTCTGGATCGTCGATCACTCCATCGTCATCACTATCTGCAAATGCAAGTTTAATTTCGTCAGTACTCTGATATCCATCTTCAAATTTAATACCATCAGAAACTTCAAATACAAATTCTGTTTTCAAAGGATTAATTAAATCCTTATCAGGATTAATACCTAAAATTTTCACAGTATCTTTAACAACCTTTCCTGTGCTTCTGTTCAATGTTTTTTGATTATTGTCAAAATAGAATCTGTTTTGTTCTAAACTTCTAAAGATATATTCTAAACTTCTAATTCTAACAATGTAGCTGTCAGGCTGTTTAATAAATGCAAGAATCCAACTACTATCTAAATTACTGTTAGTTGTATCACCTGTACGACCAAGACTAAAATCACTTAATAAATCAAGGTTGGCCGCAGTTACAATTTTCCATTCACTGTTTGTTTGATCATAACGTAGCCCAAAATTTACATTCAATGAAATTAAATTTGCCAATTCGCTTTCTAGAGCTGTTGGAAGATTGTTAACAAAACGCGGCAAAATTCGTGATGCAATGGCTCCTGTTGGCACTATATCGTTAAAAATAATTGGTCCAAAGCCTGTGTTGAGAACGCCTCTACCTGCATTGGTTCCATCTCCAGTAACCTTAATTACCTTGGTCCATAATCTAGTAACTTGTTCAGAATCATTAACATCTAAATCAACAAGCTGACCTTTTTTAAATGCCTTACCTGTTGGTGGAACAAATTTTATTAGTGCTCCGGTAAAGAAATATTTTAAGTTATTAGTTGTATATGTTCCTACTTTTAATAGACTACTGTCAATAGAGTTAATAAAGTATCCAGTTGACTGATTGATATCTTTTGTGATCTGTGTCCAAATCACATTGTTTTCAGAAAATTGAATCTTGTTAAACTTTGTCAAATAAAAATTGTAGACATCTGTATTTGTAAAAACGGGTTCTATACTATTTCTTATAAAATTAATAATATCAATTCTATTGGTAAATTTGAATCCTAATGTAGTTTCTGTTTCTTGTTTATACAATACACCATCGTCTGCAAATACATTTACATTAGAATATTTTCCGCTAGCGTCAATAATGTCAAAGTTACGGCTTACACCACTAGATGTTCTATTAATTGCTTTGACTTTTAAGATATCTTGACTGCTGGCTAAGGGTGCAAGATTATAATCTTCACCTGTAATCATTCTGTTTTGCGAATAAAATATTGCTGGAGCTCTAGCCTTAATACTATCAATGTCTTCACTTGTAGAGGCATTGGTAATTGTATATTTTAAACTTAAACTTATTAACAGTTCGTGAGCAACCCCTTGTTTATTAATATAAGGAATAGCAATATTGATTCCACGCATTTCAGCAGGAGCAACATTATATTTTAAACCGCTACTTACTCTATAGTAAACTTTGAATGCACCTTGTGGTAAATTTCCGTATACCCCATCAGCAAACACTAGATCAATTTTATCTTGATCTTTTGATATTACATTATAGATGTTTCTAATATCTGAATTAATACTGTTATAGGCAATGTTTGTCCCAATTAGACTTGAAACTTTAGTCCATTGTGTACCTTGTGTTCCGTCTGAATTAACAGAAAACAACCAAACATCAGAATCGTTGATACCACCAACATCAACTGTAACTATCTCATTAGTGGTTGGGACATCTATAGAAAAATCTGTAAGCTCTAAGCTACCTTGTTTGAGCAGCATGAAAAATCCAGTATTGGCGCTGGCAGCTCCTTTGCCGTCTTGTCTATATACGAATCCTATTTCAGCGTTTGGTATTGGCGGTTCTTCGTAAAAATCTTCTTGTGCTAAAAAGCTAGTGCTTACAACTTCAAAAAAACTACGGCGACCTGCTACAACTTTATCAAAACTGAAAATAGGCACATCTGCAAAAGTTGATCTAAATCTATATTGATCAGCTTTTATTCCCTGTATAGTTGAGGTTCCTTGACTACGTCCAAATTCTACGTTATCGCTCATTGCAGAATTTAAAACTAATTGAAAATGTTCAAACCAATTTTGATTTGTGGGGTCGTTCCAAATAATAGTTTGTCCTGCTAAATTAACACCGTTACTGTCTAATACACCCTCTGTGGTTGTAATTGTATCAAATTTTAGTAATCCACTTGCAGGAATATTACGTCTAGGATTATATGATACTAAACGTGCTAGACGTATGACTGATTCTTTAGTTTCTGCCAGTTCTAAAAAGTTTTCTCTACTAGCTAGATCAGTTCTAAATGCTAGACTTTGACCCATGAATGCAATAGCGTCAATGAGGGCTACATATTCGCTGCTTTCGATATAGTCATTGAAATCTTCAGGAAAGTTTTCCTTTAGGTAATTTACTATTACCCTGCGTAGATTTTCAAAATCATAAGATTTAAAATCAGCATTTTTAAATGTCTGATAGATCCTTTTCCAATCTTGATTAAGAATTAAATTATTTTGTCTTGATGTGGTTGTCATCTAAACGCCCTATTTTCAATATTTATTTGTAAAATAAACCACGTGGTTTATACTTCATTGCTTTCTCTGTCAAAGTTCAAACTAAGTGTATCCACCAAATTTAATGGCAGGTAGACCAGCTCTGCTTCAATCCTTATACCCTGATCTGTACTGTCTACGCTAACAGAATTGACCTTTACACGGATGTCATAATTGATAATTTCTTCTACGTCCTTAGCAATGGCTTCTTTAACTTCTGGTGTAAAGTTTTCAAATAGTATGTCCCAAATTATAGTCCCAAATTTAGGATTTTCTAGTTTCTCGCCCTTACGAATATAAAAATGATTTAGGATATCTTGTTTTACAAGTTCAAAATCATATAGTTTAAAATTCTTCTTAAATTCTTTAGAGCTAAACCCTTTATACCTAAAGGTAGTTGTATTTTGATTTCCAAGGCTTACTTTGCCTTTAGCTATCACTTTATTTGAATATAATTTTGTCATATACGCTCCTTAGAAAGGATTATCACTAGGTTTTTTATACTTCTTCCAATCCTCCGGAGGAGTACGCAAATCCTCAGACTGTTCTTTGTATCTGTTAGATACATCCCTATCTAAATTTTCTGGTTTGAAAGTTTGTGGATCTAAATTTTCATGGTGCGGCCAAGGTTCAAATGTTGGAACACGCCGTAATATAGTGTCTAAATCTACTGGATCATCTACTGCACTTGGTGCAACTACATCTGGTAAATTATGTGTTCTCACTGGACTTGGAATTGTTCCCTTGGCGCTAATTCTAGCTTCTTCTGGAAGTACTGCTATTTGTGCTGTGCTTGCACCTGCGGCAGTGGCAGCACCCGGTCCGTTCATATGAATTTGCGGAGCTGTTTCAACTATATTCCCGCCGGCTTTTGTTTCATTGGTTCCGCCGGATGTATTATAAATGTGGCCGCCGGCCTTAACTTCAAAATCGCTTGCAGATTGCTGAAATAGATGACCGTCTGTTTTAATGTCAATATTTCCGGCTGTGTAGTGTTCATAAGTGCCATCGGTGTGAAGATCAACGTCGCCTGTAATTTTAGTCTTTAGATATCCTCTAATGGTATGATCCACATTGACTCCAATGTGTTCAATACGTGCATCTTTATAAATCTTAATATCTAGTCTGTCTGGGGTAGGTCCGTTGACATCTTGTACTGGTGCTGATGCAACATCATCATTAGAGCAAGGATCGGCTGGATCGTTACTCGGTGCCGCAGCAGGAGCAAAACTTGGGCCAGAAGCTCCTGATCCCATTGAAAAACTCATACCCTTGCTTACTCTTAGATCAAATCTACCGTCAATATTATGTGTAAAATCTTTAGCATAATATTTTTTAACATCATCGTTTACTGTCTGGCGGTACTGTTCATCAACTGTTTCATCTTTACGACGTTTGATATGAATTTTTTGATCTCTATCAACTACTAAAACACTATCTTTAACAACATTGGTATACATTTCACCAAATACCTTAGTTGTAAAATTACGTCCTACTTCAAGATTAAAATCTCTATCACATCTAAAATTAAAGTCTTGTTTAGTTCTCACACTTATACTGTCTGCACTGAAAATATCTATCTTTCCGTCGCTGGTTAATTCAATCCAAGCGGTGCCACGTGAATTACCTATGTAAATTAAATCTTCTGAATTATGTAACAAGATCTGATGACCGGTTCTGGTTCGAATTCTAAAGTGTTCGTTATAGGGTATTTCTTTATCGCCTTCAGGATTTTTTACATAGGTTGGAGGAACGTCCGATGGCTTACCTTCTCTAAAATATCGATCGTCTCCGTCGTCCATTACAAATTGCGTGCCGCCCCAACGATTTACTGGTTGGGGGTCGGCGGTTGGACTTTGTCTATTTCCTAAAAATTTCTTTTTAGATCCCCTATTTAAAGGTCCAGGACTGCTCATACCAAATACCATATTAGGTACATCTCGTCTTGTTGTACTAGTCGACGTGCCTCTAAATTCGTCTCTAATTAATCCTTCTTCTTTAAGCCTTTTAGCAAATGGGTGAACTGCTCTTTCAATTTTGTCTATCTCTAAATTCTTAGACATTTCATTGGCTTTTCTGTTGTGTTCTACCACAGGTAACGGATGTTCTCCCTGATCGTAATCTTCATCTGTTTTATAATTCTTTGTTCCTGCTATAGCAGGTATCATGTGATTTTGAAAGATATCCTGAACACAGCATAACCAATATCCCGAATCTGGTTGCCCGTTGATGAACACTACGATACCAGTAACACCTACATCAGGAGGTATACCCCAAAATCCATAGGACTGTTGTGAATCGTCATAGGTTAAATTTTTTCCTACAAATTCATAAGCAGTTGATCCGTAAAAAGGACTTGAATATCTTACTGTGTAGGTTTGTGTTTCGTCACCAGTTTGGTTACCACTCTCTCTTAGCAAGGTAACTTCTACTGCACCTTGATAATTTTCATCAAGGTGGCCAATTATTCTAGCTAGGTATGGCGCACCGGTTAACGAACCTTTTGATTTTTCCCGCGCCGACGATCGTTTTTCTTCAGTTGACATTATGGACCTTCAATTCCTGGTAAATCGTATATCTCGCCTGTGGCCACTTCTGGCTGGCCAGGTTCCGTTGCAAAGGCTGGGCCACCTGCAACATCTTGTGCAGGGAATCTAAAACCTCTTAAGGTTTGGCTAAACATTCCATTTTTCCAATTACTTTCTGTTTTTATAACTTTAAACAATCCGCTAAAAGGACTTGGTGCATCTCCTTCTGGAAAATAGTATAGCCCTTTTTCTCTATTAGCAGCGCCACCAGAATCAGGATCTACTGGGGTCCTAAAATTTACCACACAGTAAATATCCGTTGATTCGTGGTTCATTGTTCCGTTGCCCGCTGCCTGATCGTCACCGTCAGCATGGAAATTACTGTAACCTAATTCTGGTAACCAAAAAGGATCGCCTAATATTTCAATATCAAGATTTATCTGGTTACCCACGCTATTGAGATAGGCCATGTAAAACTCGTTGGCAATTTTTTGTTTTGTTGTTAGGTCGCCTGATCCGCCTTTGAACGGCAAATTACCAACTCGTAAATCTTGTTTTGCAGATACGGCGTTACCACCTGTGGAAGGTTGTACAGCACCCGATTGTTGCTTAGAAACATCTGGTTGAGAATCAACTCTACGATTTATGCCTGCTGCGGCCTGTACCTGCGTGTCTTCTGCCTTATTAGGATCAATAGCCGTAAACATCATATTTTTAATTTCAATATTAAATTTTAGAATGTCAACGTTTTTTCCGGTATAGATATAGTTGTATTCTTTTTGTGCTTTTGACTTACACAGAGCAATACCTCTTGATGCTCCTTCAGGGTGAAGATATGCACTATGGTGAACTTTAAATACCTGTATCCTATATGTAACTTCCTTAGGAAAGTCTTTGGTTTTAGGATCTAATGGTTCTAATAACTTAACATCAATGTCTAACTTCCACCACGTGACTCTACCTTCTGCGTCTAATTTACTTTCGTCGGTAGCATTTTCTCTAGCTTCCCTTGTGCTTAATACAATACTATCAATCATGTTGGTAATACTCATTCCTTGGCTAAACTGTAAAGTTTTTTCCTTAGGATTAATAGACATTTTGCCGCGAATGACTTTGTCTCCTTCTCTAACATCACCTTCGCGTTTTTGTACACTCATACCACCTTGACTATCTGGTTTAAATTCTAAATCATTGCCTGGTGATCTACCAAAAGGATTATCTCCCGCAAATTCAATTTTAAACACGTCAGGATAAGTTTTCTTACCATCTGCCACAAGTTGTAATTCTCTATTGTTTAAAAACTGTACTAAACTGTAATCTGGATGATCTATTAGAACCTCATTGGCTGTTTTACCAACTAATCTAACATCATTCATTATTAAATTCATTTGATCCGACAAAGCTATGTGGTTGTAAGGAAAACATTCAACTTTGTATGTACTGCCAGCTTCGTTTACTGTAAAATCAATTTTCTTTAATCTAACTAACCAATTATAAGGACCAAAAGACAAAGGCTGATTGGGTCCTGCCCAGCCTTTGAATTCTAATCTAAACACATAGGCTGCGTTGTCCAAATAACTTTTGTAGCCGGCTTCTAATGCCGCTGCTTGACAAGACTGTAAAAATAATCCCATACTGTAGGGTTCGTATACATCAAAACTAAGTTTTGACCACGGGCCGTTTCCTTTTGTAGGTGTTGGTGCTATTGAACAATCTATTGATACATTGTCAATATAGTACTCTGGAGCTCCGTAGGCAGTTTGCACTCGTTGACCATCAAATCTTCCTGCAGAGGACATTATAATTCTAGGCAACGGATTCGCAGATCTATAAGATTGAGAATTAAGTTCGCCGGGAGTAGCACAACTTAAAGTAAAAAGACTGTTGAAAGTTGCAAATTGTTCAAGGACATTTCTTTCTGCCATTTACACACCTGGTTGAGTAGCCAACGTATTATTAACGTTTTCAGCTTTGGGAATAAAAATTTTAGTTCCTGGAACGAAATCAAAAATAGGATCTTTTAATACAGATCGATTTCTAAGTACAAATACCCACCAAACTTTTGGATCGTTATAAAGATCAAAAGCCAATAGGTCAGGTCTAAACTTATACTGGTTTTCAATAATGTATTCTACATCATCTTTGTCAAGAACAACAGGTCTTAAGTTTAATAACTCAAGATAAAGATTGTTCATAGGCGTTGTAAAATACGGAGATGTTTTTTTATAAGTGGCCATAGTTTAAAATGGTATTGAGCCTGCTCCTTGAGCATAAGCATCCCAATCAAATCTTCTCTGTGCTGATTTACTGTAAACTGGTTGTAATGTTATACTGATTGAACTTAATCTTGGAACCATAGACCCGTTATACTCAATGTAGTGTACGTCATCTTTAAAATCAACTTTGAATTCTTTTACAACCACAGGAATCCTTTGTAGAGTATTCATATATCCATATAAGGTACAGATAGGTGGGGGACAACCTAAATTTGAACTTGCTCCAAAAAACATTTTTGTTAGTCCGCGGCCTAATCTAGTGATTCTAATCCACTCGGCTGCTTCGTCTGGTGCTTCAACAGGCCACTCACAGCTAATTTGGATATCGTCTGATACAGAGTTGACATAAACTGGATGTGGAAAATTAGAATGTACTAAATTTTTATTGTCGTAGTTAGCTTTGTTTGATAATGTAAAAGTTGGCGTAGTAGGAAAAACAATTTGTCCTGCTAGGGACTGTAGTCTAATTCTCCAATCGCCAGATGGCGCTGGATAAACTGCAACAATAGCTCCTGGTTGTCCTAGACCTAAAACTGCCGAACTAGGAAGATTTTTTGATCTTGCTGCTGAAATTAAGTCGTTAGCAACTCCGGCTAATATATTACCCTGAGCTGCTGATTTCTGCAATGCGCCTGTGATTAGTCCGGTAGCTAGTCCAGGTATACTTTTGGCTATACCTTCAACTCCGGACTTCAAATTATTAAAGCCCGCAGATGCTAGACCTCCCAATGAACTTATAGCGCCAGACTGCACGTTAGATTGCACAGTAGAAGATAAATTACTAAAAGAAGTTGAATTCAACTTGCCTGTCACACCATTCAAAGCACTACCTATTGCACCACTTTTATCAGCGACTAGAGCATCTAACGAAGCTTTCTGCACGTTGGTATTTGGTAATCCTAGATTACCGCCAGTCTGATTTGCCACCGATGCTAACTTTGCACTTATGTTATTAGCAGCTGATACAATAGATGGATTAAGTGATAAGGCCATAAATTTTGTCCGTTTTAGCTATTTATTCTTGACAAAATATGCTATTATAATTGTTAAAAGGAATCAATAACAGATGACTGTAACGCAACCACCAAAAATAAAATATCTAACAAACAAGGACTTATTAAGAGAAATACATCTAAGCAAAAATACATACTGTACATTTACAGACAAACTGTATTCAGAATATGATCTAATAATTTCTAGCTTAGAAAAAATCAATATACGAACCATAGCCGAAGCCAAAAGAAATAGGGCTGCAAAACTTTCAAAACAAGCACATGAAGCTGCGGTCATTGCAGGGGGTAAGAAAGTATCTGCAAAGGACTATGAAGTAGATTATAAGAAAGTTGGCAAACAAGATGTGGTATTCAGGGTAATGACCTTTGATCATATACCACTAGCTCCGGGTAGAAAAAAGACTGTTAAAAATCGTGCAGACAGTCATGACAAAGTAAATTTCCCCCCGTTCCAACATTGGAAATTTGATGAGAACGACAATTTAATTTGTGTAGGTAAGAGCCATTGGAAAGGCGATTTACACGAAGGCAAGTTCAACAAAGATCACGGACGAATGACTGACAACCTTGCTCGCATGTTCTTAAAACTATGCGAACGTTATGCAACACGCGGTAACGTAAGAGGTTATACTTATAATGACGAAATGAGAGGACAGGCTATTCTGCAACTTACGCAGATTGGGCTGCAATTTGATGAGAGTAAATCCGATAATCCATTTGCTTATTATACTGCTGCTGTTACAAATTCCTTCGTGCGTATCATCAACATCGAAAAACGTAATCAAAACATTCGAGATGATATACTAGAAATGAACGGCATGAATCCAAGTTGGACACGTCAAAATAGTGGTGGCAACAATGGTATGACCATCGAACGCAATGTTGGCGGTGGCGGAGGCGACGACCATTGGGATTGACAAGTATTTGTTTTACAGCTAAAATTATATTATTATGAATCTATTCAAGAAAGTTGCCTGTTTTACAGACATACACTTTGGTCTCAAAAGCGGCAGTCGTACTCACAACGGAGATTGTGAAGAATTTGTAAAGTGGTTCTGTGATACCGCTCAGGCCGAAGGTGCAGAAACCTGCATCTTTCTAGGTGACTGGCATCACAATCGTAATACCACAGACGTAAGCACAATGAACTATACCGTCTCAAATTTAGAAAGATTGAATAATTCATTTGAAAAAGTTTTTATAATTCTTGGTAATCACGACGAATACTATAAAGACAAAAGAGAAATTCATAGTTTAGAATTTGCTCGACTGTTTCCAAATATTGTACTGGTCAACGAAACACTACATGATCACGGTGTTACTATCTGTCCCTGGTTAGTAGGTGAAGAATGGAAAAATGTACCTAAGTGGCAAAACCGTTATGTGTTTGGTCACTTTGAATTGCCTTTGTTTATGATGAATGCTATGGTGCAAATGCCCGATCACGGACAATTACAAGGCGATCATTTTGTTAATCAAGAATATGTGTTTAGTGGGCACTTTCACAAACGTCAAAATAAACGTAACATTGTTTATATTGGTAATGCATTCCCGCACAACTATGCAGATGCCGGAGACGACGACCGTGGTATGATGTTGCTTGAATGGGGTAGTAAGCCCGAGTATCGAACTTGGCCTGGGCAACCTGTATACAGATCTTATAGGCTAAGTCAAATCATTGATAATCCCGATAATCTGTTACGCGAAAAGATGCATTGTCGTGTGACTATTGATCTGCCAATTAGTTTTGAAGAAGCCAATTTTATTAAGGAACAATTTATTCCCCAATACAAATTGCGAGAACTAATGTTGATTCCTGAAAAAGTAGAAGTAGACGCAAATTCTGCGCCCATTGACATTAATTTTGAAAGCGTTGATACAATTGTAATAAACCAAATTAATGCACTCGATGTCAATACCTATGACAAAAATATGCTGTTGGACATTTATAAGGATTTATGATTAAGATTAAAAACTTAACAGTCAAGAATTTTATGAGCGTGGGCAATCAGACCCAGGCTATCGACTTTGACCGTGGACAGCTAACCTTAGTGCTTGGTGAAAATCTAGATCTAGGAGGTGATGACTCTGGAGCTCGCAACGGTACGGGCAAAACAACAATCATCAACGGACTAAGCTATGCTATCTACGGTCAAGCTCTAACTAACATTAAAAAAGATAACCTTGTTAATAAAATTAACAACAAGGGCATGTTAGTTACCTGTAGTTTTGAAAAGGATGGTCAAGAATTTCATATTGAAAGAGGACGTAAACCCAATGTCTTAAAGTTTACTGTCAACGGCCAGGAGCATGAAACTGCTGATCAAGACGAAAGTCAAGGAGACAGCAGAGAAACACAGAAATATATTGAAGATATTTTTGGTATGAGTCATGACATGTTCAAGCATTTAGTAGCCTTGAACACCTATACTGAACCTTTTTTAAGCATGAAGGCGGCTGATCAACGTGCAATTATTGAGCAGTTACTTGGCATTACTCTACTCAGCGAAAAAGCAGAAGCCCTAAAAGAACAAATTAAACAAAGTAAAGACAGTATCTCAACTGAAAATACTAGGTTAGAAACTATCAAAGCAAGTAACGATCGTATACAAACAAGCATTGAATCGCTAGAACGTAAAGCAAAGTTATGGGCGGATCAAAATGAAAGCGGCGTTGAAAACATTGCCAAAGCTATCGAAAAATTGCTGGAAATTGATATTGAAACAGAAATTGCCGCACACAGGGCATTAGAAGCATACAATACTAAACGCAAATCGATTAATGATTTAAATTCTCAAATAAAAAGAGAAGAGTTAGATGTTGCTAGAGAAGAAAAAACTCTAGATCAACTTAAACGTGATATTGAAAGTTTGGAAAATCATACCTGTAATACCTGTGGAAATCCCTTCCACGACGACAAACAGATCAAACTTTTAGAAAGCAAGCATAAAGAAAAAGCCGAAACTCTAAAAAGAGTAGCATCAATTACAAATACCCTAATCGAACTAGGCGAGTCTTTACAACAACTTGGAGATCTAGGAGATTGTCCTCAAGTAGAGTATGATTCATTAGAACAAGCCCTAAATCATAAAAACACTCTATCGGGTTTGGAACGAGATTTAGAAGTTAAACTAGCAGAAACCAATCCCTATAACGAACAAATAGATGAGTTAAAAAATACCGCTGTTCAGGAAATTGACTTTGCACATGTAAACAATCTAGTTAAGCTAAAAGATCATCAAGAGTTCTTAAACAAACTATTAACAAATAAGGATAGTTTTATTCGCAAGAGAATTATTGATCAAAATTTAGCTTATCTAAATCAAAGACTTACTTATTATCTAGATAAAATTGGTCTCCCGCACATCGTTGAATTCCAAAATGATCTCACTGTGGTTATTACCCAACTTGGCCAGGATCTAGACTTTGATAATTTAAGTCGTGGAGAACGAAACAGACTTATTTTA
>Ga0129333_10000421_pt1 | contig 34074 bp, 50 predicted proteins | sample CPB6_08_DNA_FD_94474 | JGI IMG/M metagenome (GOLD analysis project Ga0129333, IMG submission 94474) | Freshwater to marine salinity gradient microbial communities from Chesapeake Bay, USA - CPBay_Sum_0.6_0.8_DNA | ecosystem: Environmental > Aquatic > Marine > Coastal | place: USA: Chesapeake... | reverse complement strand
GGCTCGCATAATAGAATATTTATACAGTTTCTGGAAACAAAATTTCTTCAACAAATTTATTGATAGTGATTTCCGGAACACCTAAAGCAACCATACTTTTAACTACCTGTGGGTTTTGTTTTTGATAATAGCAGTATCGATTTTGCGCCATATGGTAGTCACCTCCGCTAATCTGCGTTAGTCCTACATTCTCTAGATAATAATCTAAGGAAGTTAGAGCTGTGCTACATAAAAGATCAATCTCATTTTCTTCCTGTAAATTACCTGCTGCTATCATACTAGGGCTAAAAATTTGTTTAGCCCAAACAGGAAGTTCTCTAGGTTTGCTCCACAGTAAATGTTTAGTATTATCAGCGAACCATTGCATCATGAAATGATTGCTGTCTCCTGCTGCACTGAAATCGTGAAATGCGCCAGTTATCTTATTTTTTCCGCATATAGCATCAAAACCCCATATTGGACTAGGATCATTAAAATGAGGGAACACAGTAGAATGTAAAATATAAATCCCTTTTGTGTCTCTCTTATCTACAATTTCTATATGTGCCCTACGATATCTAATACTAGACCAAAGAGTATTTTCCCAGTCATATTTTTCATTGAGTTTACCCTCTATAGGTTCTCCTGTGGCGTTAAAACGTTGTTCTAAATATCGTGCTAGTTCTTCAATTTTGTTCCAAATGTGTGTCATAATCCCTCATCATTATAATAGCCCATTCGAAAGCCTTAATCGCTTCATCTCCTATATCATCAGTTAACCTTTGTCTAAGAGTCTGCATTAGTTGAGGCAAATTCTCAAATTCAAGATTTAAATGACTACCAGGAACAATCTTCTTAATCATTTGACCGCCAAACATATCTCCCATATGCCATGTGTAAAGATGCGCTAGAATTTTTTTAGGATCTTCTGCTATGCTGTTTAGATAGTCCACATAGGCAATAACAGGTTTACGATAGGAGTGTATCAATCTACTCTTATTCATCAGCGCATAATCTTGACTAAGGAAATAACTTCGCTTGATGCTGTTTAAATTATCTAACAAACCTAATTTTTCAGCATGATATTCTATAACATTATAGAAAAGCGACTTTTGTTTAGTCCAATCAATCCAAAGGTCGTGTGGTAAATTTCTAGCAAATACTGCCTTCATAAACGGTGTTGATTCAGCTTCGGCATGCTTTTCTTTAGTAATTTCTTTAAGACTCATGTTACTCCGGTTCTAATTTAATATCTAATGGAAAATTATTTGTTCGAGCCAATCCAATAGACTCGGCCATTTTTTGTTCAGCTATTTCAAAATAATATATACCAGCAACACCGCTACCTTCGTTGTGGATTTTCATAGTGATTTCTCTAGCAACACTTTCAGGGTGTTTATAGATCTTCATAAGCAGCACTATTACAAATTCAACTGGAGTGAAGTCGTCATTTAGAAAAATGACCTTGTATTTTTTTGGAGATTTATTTCTTTCAAAAACTTTAGGCGTTTTTTCTAAAACGTGTTCTGTGCTCATAATTATATTTAGTGTTAATGAAAGGGGCCCTTGGGCCCCTTGATATTAGTCTTCTTTAATTTGAAGCACTCGCGGTTTAAGTGATTCTGGAACCACTCTCTCCAGCTTAATGGTTAACACACCATTTTTAATCTTAGCTTCACCTACTTCAATAAATTCAGCAAGAGGCCAAGTTCTTGTAAAGTCTCGAGAAGCTAAACCATGATGAAGGTATGTTCTTTCATCAGGATTGTTCTTGCTGCGTTCTCCTTTTACAATGAGCATGTCTTGATTAACTTCGACTGTAATATCTGACTTTTCAAAGCCAGTTACAGCCACTTCAAGATCGTAATGGTTCTCACCAGTTTTAATAATATTATACGGAGGATAATTATTATTAATTTGATTAGAGAATCTACGCTCAAAATCAGTGAACAAATGATCAAAACCTAAAAGAGCTCTATTAAGAGCATTTGTATCAAATCTAACTAATTGTGTCATTTTTTAAATCTCCTTATAAAGTAAGATACATGGGCACTATGCCCTATTATTGATCCTCACCTGAGTGATCAATAATTTCATCATCGGCAGAATTTTCTTCTGCCGATTGATCCTTTTTACCAAATACAGCTTCCCAGTTAGTGTCGAAGGTTTTTTGATCGACACTATAAGGGCGCGGTCTTGAACCTTTTCCAGCTTCAGCCATATCAGTCTTTCTTTTCAGTAAATTCCGCATCTACTACATTATCATCCTTAGTTGATTGTGTAGTTTGAGCTTCTTTATCTTTTTCTTGTTTAACAGTAATCAAAGGCATAGATGCTGTAAACAATTCTCCTGCGAGTTTATTAATTTTTTCAACATCATCGCCACTCATAGCTGTTTCAAGTTCTTTGATTGCCTCTTCAATTTTTGACTTTTCTTCATCCTTAATTTTAGATTCAAAATCTTTCAAATCCTTTCTTACAGCATGAACTTGACTTTCTGCTTGATTCCTTGCCATGATTAGATCACGTTGCTTTTTATCGGATTCGGCATTGTCTTCTGCTTCTTTGACCATACGCTCAATTTCAGCTTCAGATAGACCGCTACTGCTCTTAATTGTAATATTATTCTGCTTACCTGTCTTCTTGTCTTTTGCCGTTACATTAAGGATACCGTTAGCATCTACGTCAAAAGTAACTTCAATTTGCGGCATACCCCTCGGCGCAGGTTCAATATCAGTTAAATTAAATTCTCCTAACATTTTGTTATATACCACAAGTTCTCGCTCTCCTTGAAATACCTTGATAGTTACGGCTGGTTGATTATCTTGGGCGGTGCTAAACGTTTCACTGGTCTTAGTAGGGATTGTAGTATTCTTTTTAATTAACTTTGCCATTACTCCGCCTTGAGTTTCAATACCTAAACTCAAAGGAGTAACATCTAAAAGAAGAACATCCTTACGTTCGCCTGCTAAAACACTTCCTTGAATAGCAGCACCAGCTGCAACTGCTTCGTCTGGATTTACATCTTTACGAGGTGCTTTACCAAATAATTGTTCAACTGCTGACTGCACCTTAGGCATGCGAGTCATGCCGCCAACAAGAATAACCTCATCGATATCAGCAGCAGTTACACCAGCATCTTTCATTGCGGTCTTGCAAGGCTCTATACTGCGTTGAATAAGATCATCAACTAGAGATTCAAGTTTTGATCTTGAAATACTGATATTCATGTGTTTAGGTCCGCTGGAGTCTGCTGTAATATATGGCAAGTTCACTGCGGTCTGTTGACTACTAGACAATTCAATCTTAGCCTTTTCAGCTGCTTCCTTCAAACGTTGGAGTGCCAAAACATCCTTAGTTAGGTCAACTCCTTGCTCCTTTTTGAATTCGTTGACCAAATGATCCATGATTCTTTGGTCAAAGTCTTCACCGCCTAAGAAAGTATCACCGTTAGTGCTCAGAACTTCAATTTGTTTATCGCCGTCTACATTAGCGATTTCAATAATTGAAATATCAAATGTTCCGCCACCTAGATCATAGACTGCAACTTTTCTATCTTTCTTGTCTTGCTTGTCAACACCATAGGCAAGAGCGGCTGCTGTAGGTTCATTAATAATACGTAGCACTTCAAGACCGGCAATGCGACCAGCGTCCTTAGTTGCCTGTCGCTGACTATCATTAAAGTAAGCAGGAACAGTAATTACCGCCTTGGTAACCTCTGACCCTAGATAATCTTCTGCAGTCTTCTTCATCTTACGAAGGACTTCTGCAGAAATCTGGGGAGGGGCTAATTTTTGTCCGTTAGCTTCAATCCAAGCATCTCCATTAGATGCTTCAACGATTGAATAGGGCATTAGGTTAATATCTTTTTGAACTGCGTCTTCTTTAAATTTACGTCCAATTAGACGTTTAGCAGCGTAGATAGTGTTTTTGGGATTTGTAACTGCTTGGCGTTTTGCAGGAGCTCCTACAAGGATTTCCTCACCGTATGCAATAATACTGGGTGTTGTTCTTGCACCCTCTGAGTTTTCAATTACTTTTGGGGTTCCATTTTCAACTACTGCAACACAGCTATTGGTGGTGCCGAGGTCGATACCGATGACTTTACTCATAATCTTTTTCTCCTTTATTAAGTGAGTATTTTTGAGCTTTTGCTCTTTTATGATATCCAATAAGGTATATCACAAACTTATTTATACAAATTCTATTGAGCTTTAATTATTCTACGATATGATCTGCTACTGGGCCTCTTTTATCACGGTAGTGACTATTGTATTCAGCCTTTGATTTTTCATTATCATATTCATTAGTAAATGATTCTCTAATAACTTCGTATACTGGATGTGATATTTTTGATAATAAACGTCTGGTCATTTCTTCCATGACCCCATTGATATCTTGCCCTTGTGCGATTTTTTTATGAGCTACAGCAAGTTCATGCTTTCTAGCTCGTTCGCACCAATCTTCATATGTTTCTTCATTTCTAGGTCTCATTTGTATCTCAATGCAAAATAAGTTGCCAGTTTTTCATTGTAGAACATAAAGTTAGTGTATCTACGTTCTTGCCCTTCTAATGATATTTTACCTTGAAAGTGGGCAAAATCAAAGTCAACAGCCTGCTTATAACCTTTAGATCGTAATTCTCTAACGATTTCTAAAGCTTCATCTGGTTTTATATCAAATAGGCGTATTGCAATCATACTTCTAAAATTAGATTAGGATCCCATCCACTGTCAGGCTCATATCCTTCGTAACCTCTAGGATTACATACTATTCTAGTAGAACCTATCCTGTAATCAAAACAATCATGAGTATGCCCGTGTGTCCAAAGTTTGATCGACGGGTGATCTAGAATAAATTCTGAAAGATCACTAGTGTAGGCGCCATTCAAAGTAGTGTCGCTTTTATATTTTGGCTTTACACTTAATGTGCTAGGTGCATGATGTCCTACTACTACATACTTCTTGGTCGTATCTGATTCTACAACTGATCTAATATAGTTAAGACTTTTCCTGTGCCTTTCCATTGTATGCGCAGGACGTAGTTTAGTATAACCTTTTTGACTGTTTCTAACAACTTTATAGTCATTCATAACCTCTCCAGCAGTATGAAGCGTAAGAGGATTACCTTTGTTCATATCTGTCCAAAGGGTAGAACCAATAAACGTAACGTCGTTGATGGTTTTAGTTTCCATTTCTAAGAAATAGACATTAGGAAATTTATTGCATTCTTCTTTGAGATAATCTATAGCGTCAGGATACTTTCCATGATAGAACTCATGGTTGCCAGCGATATAGATTACATGGGGAAACTGGAAACTGCAACGCTTCAAGAAGTCACGAAACCGCTGAGCACTTTCTTGCCTACGTCCCAGACCTTGACTATGAGCAATCATTGATCGTTCTATGGCATTAGCAGGTTCTGGATGGTCGTGCATATCTTGCGCCACCATAATGTCGCCACCTAGAATTAGAACATCAGCTGAATTTTGATTTTGAATATTAACATCTGAAAATTCTAAATGTAGATCGCTGACTAACTGTATTCTCATTTCATTTCCATTTCAAAATAAACCATTGAAATTCTTTATCTGAAGCTAGATATATTTTTGTATTATAATTGTCTTTTACCCATGCCCATGCAGGATTTGGCGTTTCCAAAGAACAACGGCTATCCAATTCTGAACTGGGTCCCCATTGTTCCCAGCACCAATTTCTTACATCACAGAATTTTTGAGTTTCCTTAGTTGCAAAAAATCTCACATAATATTTAAAATCACCATAGCCATTATGCCGTCTGTCTAATTTACCTGTTTTCATCTAAAAGCCTAAAGATATTTTGCACTCCTACAGATTGTCTAATTGCATCTTGTAGAGCATCGTGCTTGTTGCCTGTAGGCATTTTAGGATCATAACCAAGATCAAATAGAGTCCTAGTGTCCCTAAGTTGCCAATAATTCCAGGGCAATGCCTTATTTAATTGTCGATATATATCTTCAATTATTACAAGATCAAAAGTAGCACCATGGCTCCAAAATGCATCACAACCCCAAGCAAACTTATGAAAGCGATCAATAGCTTCAGCAAGAGGAATTCTATCCAATTCACTGAAAGCCTCTTCCATAACTTTTGGATCTTGTTTACTCCACCAATCTAAGGTGTTAGGATCAATTTCTCTTCCTAGCGCATCTTGATCATCTAGATTAATTTTAAAGTAGATTGAATCGCTATAGCCAGATCCCATTGGATCAAAATGCACAGCACCTAGACTTAAAACAACGGCCTTTGGAGAAACTGCCATTGTTTCCATATCAACCATTAGATGTTTAGCCATTAGTTTAATTTTCGATTACGATCTTCGTTATTGCCTTGTTCTAGCTTTTCAAACATTTCTTGTAGCATGTTAGCCAGTTCTGGATCTTCTTGTTTCATTTTGTCCAGATCAACAGGTTCACTAATTTTTTCAAGATCACCAGATTCAACACTACGCTCAAATTCTTTAATGAGCGCATCCAGTTCTTCTTGTGTGCCTTCAAAATTATCAAAGGCACCTGGCATATAGGTAATTTTAAGTTTCTTTTTCATGCTAGTATAATAGCATGAAAATAGGCTGCTGTCAATACATTTTCTTAGGCAGCTCTTGGCTTTTTAGTTTTTTAAGCCATCGTGCTCTAGCAGCACCTTTTTTGCGTTTTCTTTCCGTCGTTGGTTTTTCAAAGAACATTCGATTTCTTAGATCTTCCAAAATACCAGAGTCGTCGACCTTTTGTTTGAATTTTTTCAAAGCGGTATTAATTGGCATTTCACCGCATATCACTTTGTTACCGTTTAGAATTTTTGTTTTACTCATAACCAAAAAAATTATTTATCAAGAAATTTTGCTAATAGAACTTCGTCCAAAAAATATCTTACATCAGGAACTTGATTAGTATTAATAAACTTTACTGCTTCAACATTTTCTTCTTTACGACTTTGAAAGAAAACTTTTGGATTAGACAATAGATAACCTGCTAATAAAACAATATCAGGTGAAAGATTATCTAAATCAACAAACACTAAATCTGCTTTATTAAATGCAGACAACATCCATTTAGCATCTTTGTTTTGACTATAGAAGTAAAGATTAAGATCTTTTTCTTGATCGCTTTTACTTAACCAATTTGTTACAGTTATTTGATCGGCATCTGTAATATCTAGTAGTAAAAGGCTAAATGAAGAATTTTCAAAGAAGTCAGGAGGCGTTATTAGAGTTATTTTATTTTTCATGTAGTTTGTTTTTAACCTGCGTATACAATGCGGTAGGAATTTGATTGATAGTCAATTGATTACTTTTAATCATCTTAGCATAGTAGTCAATCAACACACTTCCCCCTTTATGTTCTTTTGGACTTATTTTTATGTGAGGATCATTGTTTGACCAAGGGTCAACAGCCTCAGCATTACTTACCACAGGTTCTTCAGGTTGCTCCTGAATTTTGGTTTCAACTACATGTTCTTCTGTTTTTTTAGGTTCTTCAATAATAGGTTGTAGTTCACTATACAGTGGTGATTGTTTTCTTAAATTTTGAAAACTTATTTGACTTGCTAACAATAAAATAATAGCAAGAGGGTCAAACACTATTATCAATAAAATTATAACCCATGTAACAGATTTTTCTAAAACTGTTTGATCAGTTTCACCATAGACAAAGGCCGCAATATATTTTAATGGCCCTACTTCTGCCTCAACCTCTTTAACTTTTTCTCGTAAAGGTAAGGCTTGGTTACTAAGTTCACTAAGTCGTGCCTGTTCGGCTTCAATTTCCTTGGAAATACGAGCGCGATCCCTTTGCTGACTCTTACGTAGAGCAATGGATTTATCAGCACCTTTTTCGTCCTGCGATCGTGCCATAACTTGGTCCACTGCCTCGTCCATTTGTTTAAGTTCTTTGCGTTTCTCTTGAATATTTTCCTTGGCAGTTTTAATTTGTTCTTCATAAATTGCTAACTTAGATAATACATCTCCACTGACTAAACTTTGATCGCTATGGGCTTTACTGAGGAATCCAAAAATGCCCATGCTAGTTATTGCCATCAAAAGCACGATAGCACAAATAAGATAAATTCTTATTGTATTAGGTGCTATGTGCCAATTCTGTTTGAGCCAAACAGTGGCAACTAATTTGCCTAGTTCTAACGTAACACCCATAATTATAATGGGTATAGCCGCGGCAGCAAAAATCGCTGTTAATCCAACAACACTATAGTAGACAGCCACGCCTGAAATAGCAAGGCCAGTAATTAAAGCCAAATAGGCTAGCAATACCTCAGAATTTTTGGTCATGAGATATTTATTAGCCTATTTTGGCCAAATTATCTACGCATACTGCTAATTTCTTTGGCCTGAGTATCTGAAAAAATTGGAACAGCATTACTCTTATGCATGGTTCCAATACCAATAATTTTGTCACCGGTATAGACTTTCTGTGGATTTTTAAGTGCAGGGGCAGAATCCACACCGCCGTTTAGACTAGGAATTTTTGGCGTGTCTCGAACAAAGGGTCTATTAATAGGCTTAAAAACTTCTGCCGTAAGAGCACGTCTACGTTTACGCTCTTCTTTCTCAAGTTCGTGCTTTTTCAAAATAGCCTTCCACTCTTGATCAAGTTGTTCGGCTTGACGTTTGTGTTCAGCAGAACGCCATTTCTGCTTGCCCTTGCGTTTACCTGTGGTAGTAAGCCAAGGGCCTTCTAGATGCATAGTCATGTTATTCGGAAACCCTAGTATAGTTAAGAACATTACCTACACCATATTGAGCTTCAGCAAGCATTTTAGCTTCGTAGTCATTATTGGCATAAACAAAAGTATTGGCAGTCTGCAGAGCATTAATCCTAATCCAAATTGCATACTTATACATTTTGATCTCCAAAAAAGTTTCTTAGTATCATTATTATATGATAAAATAACCCTATTGTCAATCAGGATTTTATGTGTTGCTTAAATCAAACAGTCCTTGGACTCCGGGCCCTTTGCAGTTTTTATCATTCATAAACGTATATACTAGTTTTCGGTTGCTGGCGCCTGCAAAACTAATATGATGCCATGGTTTACCGGTTCCCGTAGTTTTGTATTCCAAAATGAACTGATCATAATCCAAATTATCTGCTATCCATTTTGCCCGAGTAAAATAGTCAGCTTTAGATGCTGAACTATATTGAATATCAGCAGCTAGCCCAAACGGATGTTGGCTAGTAGTAGCCCCTACTCCTTTTTTACGGAAAGAGCAGGTAATAAATGCATCGGGAAATTTATTCTTAATGGGATCTAAACAGTTTGTAACTAATAGGCTCAAATTTTTTACAACTGCATCTACAGTAGTTCCATTTGGTTCTGCCAATGTTGCCACATCATATGGAAAAATAACTCCAGGTTGCTTTGTTACAGTCTTAACATACCATTTAATTTTGGTGTTTGGACTATCATATAAAAGAGTGTCGTCTACAACAGAGGCAGCAACGGTAGTAGTTGTAGCTAGACCTACAGCAGTTGAAGTAGATGCTCCGGCAAAACTGCTAAGGGCATTTGCTCCTGCTTGTTTACCTTTATCTAGTTCGTATTGAGTAATTACTCCTGCCTTAACAAGTTCTCTTTGTTTAGCTTCAACAATGGCCTCATCTTCTTCACCGTCAATTTCAAATACAGATTGTTCTCTAGCGAAAGTAGGACTGGCTATTAATGCTAAAACAAATGATTCAGCATTATTTGGTGCATTATACAATGCAACTTGTGTTCCGTTTATAAAAACATTACCGCTGTTATAAACATCTATAACACCCGGCCAGTTAAAATCCTTTTGTGGAGTCCCACTTTTTATGTAAGGCATATCATCTCCTATAGAACAATACCTGTTGTTCCTTCTAAATACTGTTTAGCAGCTGCCTTTTTACAAGGTGATATTACGAAAATATGATTTTTCTTGATAGTAAATTCTTCTTTTTCACTTAAAAAAATCCATGGAATCATTCCCAACCCGCCTCCGCCTCCTAGCGTGATTGCAAGAGGTTTACTTACAGTAACCTCATCACTATTTTCGTTTTCAAATCGTGCAATGATTTCATCACCATTGATTAACTTTAAGTTAACGATGTCACCTGCACTAAAACCTTTATTAATTAACATAATTTCCTTCTTGGTCTATTTCTATCCAACTATAGTCACCTAACCATTTTACTCTTGTAATATATTCATAATTAGAGGGAGGACCGGTGCACCAATCCTCTGGCCCTAACATACAAAGACGTGTGCAATTATCTTTAGAGTCGAAAACTAACCAGTATGTTTTGCCATGGAATATTTGGAACTGATATTTAGCAGCATGAACAGCGTCAGTTATTTCTAACCTTCTCTTAATGCTAGCTGCCTGCTTTTGCAAAACTTTTACCATTTCCATTATTCTATCATATTCTTGTTGCGCATGTAGACGAGCAACATTAATCATGATATCCTTTTGTTTAGTAACTGGCACTAGATCAAAAGCAGGTGCTCCAACTTCTGTAGGATAAGGGCTGACATTTTTGTTAAAGAAAGAAATAAGATCACCGCCAATATTAGCGTCAAAACTTGTTCTTCCCTTAGCAGAATTAGTCGTCATTACCAATTAGTCTTTCTAGAGTTTTATAGTGTTCGTATGCCTTTTTCAATGCTGCATATTTTTCTAGTTTTTCAGGAGTAGGTTCCTGTAAAATTGCTAATCTATCTTCTATCTTTTTCATTAAATGAAGTATTGAATGACCTTGAATTTTAACATCGCCGTCAAATTCTGCATCACCTTTTACACTTAGTCCAGAGCTTTGACCAGTTGTTGTTATCTGAGGGAACGAAAAATTACCGCTATTATACTGATAAGAGTAAAAGGTATTGCTGTGGTTGCCTGTTAGGCTAGACGTGTCTATAGTAATAGTATCTAAGTTATTTAGATCTATGGTAGAAATGTCGGTAGTTTCTAGCGACGAAATCTGTGATGCCATATGATCGTCACTGGCTGTGATTGTTAGTTCTTTATCCATTTACAGCCTCTGCTAGATAACTTTTTAGTTCAGTAAATCCACCAATTAGTTTACCATCCAAAATAATTTGAGGAACTGTTCTAGCTGTAGGAATTTCATCTAATAGTTCTTCTTTGGTCCAACCATCACCAATTTTTCTTTCTTCAAATGTAATACCTTTTTGTTTTAACAACATTTTGGCTTGATCGCAAAAGGGGCAGTGATATTTTGACCAGATAATTGCCTGCATGATTATTCTCCTTATAGTGTGGGCAAATCATCATATTCTATGACATCGCTCATAACTCCAATGACATAGTTTGTTGATTCGTTTTCTTGAAGTGCTGTCTGTTTTTTATTGATATTAACATGCTTATTAAACCAAGGAATGGGACTAGTTTTTGGATGTTCTTCCATATACTTAATTCCTATTTCTTTTAGTTTAATAAAAGCCGTGTAGTCAACAAAGTCTTTTAGAATTTGAGGATTCAGTCCAATAACAACACCTTTGCTGAAAAGATAATCAGCCCAAGATTTTTCCTCTTGAATTACTTCCATATACATGTTATATACTTCAGCACGACATTCGTCAACGATATCGGCAAATCTTTGATCATCTTTTACTACTTGATTGATCAAATAGGCTGTCCACTCTGTGTGCAGTAATTCGTCCTGTAAGATAAGGCTAATAATATTACCATTACCAATAAAGATACGATTTTCAACCATGGCTAAACTTGTAGCAAAACTTACCATAAATCTTAGGGCTTCTAAAGCATAACTGGCATTTAGTGCTAACCAGATTGCTTTAATGTGTTCCTTTTCATCGACTAATTCTGGATTTACTTCTTTCAAGCTATTGAGTTTATGTAAACGGTCGTAATATTCACCTACACTTGCAGCCATTTCCACAATTTCTGTTGTGTCGTGTATTTTGTTAAATTCTTCTTTGGGAACACCGTAAATATTTCTAATAATATGACTGTAGCTCTTGCTATGAATATTGGTTTCGAAAAAGCTCCAATTGCTAACTAAAGCCTCAACTTCTGGAATAGAAATCACTGGACCAAAGACCTGTGATGGGGCACGACCTTGAATACTGTCTAATGCTGTTTGTCGTAGTAGGTTACTGGTGAAAATATGTTTGACAGCATCGCTAGATTCCTTGAAATCAATCTTATCTTTGGTCAAACTAATTTCTTCGGGCACCCAGAAGAAACCCCTTGCTAGTTCCTCAAACTTTTGTATTTTAGGATACTTAACTTCTTCAAATCTCTGCACTGTGACTGGACCTTCAGGATCCAAAAACATTTTTCTTTTAAGGTAGTTGGTCTGTTTTTTTATGTTATATTGTTCAATACTCATTGTCTGTTCCTTGAAAATCTGAACCGTCTGATTCAATTACTAATCCGCCCTCATCATCAACATATACCTTAGATACACCAGGGTCCATTAAAACTACCAGAAGCAAATCCTCTGCTTCTGGTTCTATTTCAACATCTCGGCTACAACCATAATAATCTAACCATTTATTAATTTGTTCACGTTTGCTTGAACCTGTCATAATACACAGGCCTCGCAGTTTTCTTCACTCTGCGAAACTTCCTCAAGCAAGACAGTGCTGGTAGTTATTTCTGCTTTTGCTCCTACCTTGTTGATAAGACTATAGTAGATCGTCTTGATGCCCCACTTGTAAGCAAGCATAAGATTTTTTGCAATAACAGTAGCAGGAACTTTTGCACCTACAAAATTTGCTGGATTGTAAAAGGTATTAGTGCTAAGACTTTGATCAATATAGGCAGCAAGAACGGCAGCAGTTTTTAGATAGTTTGCACAATCTTTCTGTTCCCACATTAATTCGTATCTATTTTTCAGTCTCTTATATTCAGGAACAACTTGAACAAACGAACCTGCCTTAGATTCTTTTACGCTGATCAATTCCATTGGCATCTCGATGCCATTTGTTGAATTAAGAACAACAGAACTAGATTCAACAGGTGCTACAGCCATCAGCGTTCCATTACGAATACCATGTTTTTTCATTCTGGCTCGCAATGGTTCCCAGTCAAGACTAGGAGTAAAATCAGTAAGTTCGTTAACACCAGGATTGCGTCTTTCCCAAGGAAACACTCCTTTACCGTAGTGTGTAAAACTACTACGTTTGCAAGGGCCTCTTTCTTCTGCTAATTCAACACTAACTTCAGTAAGATAAAACGCCTGATGTTCCATCCATTTTTTAACTTCCTTCAGGCTTTCTGTGTCTCCGTATTTTAATCCTTTGCGAGCGTGCCAATAGGCTAGGTTTGTAATACCAACACCTAAAGGTTCAAAATCTTGATTGGCAAGTTGACTTTGAACACTAAGAAAGTCTTGATAATTTAATAAGTTACTAAGACTTCTTACAAGAACTCTACAGGCTTTGCGCATTTCCTGTGGTGTCTTAAATGCTCCCCAATTTATACTGCCAAGAGTGCAAAGAGCAATTCGTCCCTCAGAGTCTTCAATTCTTTGGAAAGGACGGGTGGGTAGAAGTATCTCCTGGCATAGGTTTGATTGATATATGGGATCCACTTTCGTATCAAACGGGCCTTGATTGATGACGTTGTCGATGAAGACAAGATAAATTCGACCCGTATCAGTGCGCTCCTTAAGAATTCCGTTTTTGAATATCTCATCCGCTGATATAACTTTCTTTTTCTTTGTCTTATCTTGTTCATACTTAAGATAGAGTCTTTCAAATTCAGCAGAGTCTCTATAGTATGCTTCATAGAGGTCTGGCACTTCGTGAGGATCAAAAAGAGTAATATCTTGTTTGTTTTTAAACCTATTCCAGAATAGAGCATTAACTACCACTGAATAGTCCATCTGCCTTACGCGAGTTTCTTCTGTCCCTTGATTATTTTTTAATACAATCAAATCTTCAAATTGATAATGCCAAACAGGAAACGTAACTGTGCATGATGCGTTACGAATTCCACCTTGCGAACAACTACGAAGATCGCTATACCACTTTTTCAAAAATGGTATCATGCCTGTGTGCTTGATTTCACCATTACGAATGGGGGCACCGAGTGGTCTAATGCGTCCAATTTCTAAACCAATGCCAGCACGTTTACTGGCATACTTGGCCATCATTTCGCCAGCAGCAAATATGCTATCAAGGGTATCATCACTACTGATAAGGACGCAAGAACTGAACTGTTTAGTAGTAGTGCCAAGCCCAGCAAGCACAGGGGTGGCAAGAGTGAAATGGCCATCGCTCGCGCACTCATAATAGTCCTTTACATACTTTAATCTTTTATCCTTTGATTCTGCGTGAAATGCAGTTGCCGCAGCGACGGCATACCGAACCTGTGGAGTTTCATAGATCCTCCCCGACGCACGATTTTGAACCAAATATTTTTCAGCCAGTTGAGCGATAGCAGCATAGGTATAATTTTCGTCCTTGCTATGATCAATAAACAGATCAATGATGTTCCATTCATCTTCTGTATACCAGTCCAGAAGTTCTTTGGTATACATGCCTAATTCTACATTTTTCTTAATGATACTATAGAGTTTAGGCGGATCATATTCTCCATAAACCTCTTTACGTAGCATTGAATTTTTTTGTCGGCCTGCTACATATTGATAATTGACATTGTTGATTTCAGTGTTTTCTGTTTCGTCAATTAGATTAACCATAGCTTTAAGCAGTAGCTCGTCTATAGTCTGAGTTGTAATGCCGTCATGAAGTTCTATCTGAGCTTTGATTTCGATCATGCTTGGACTTACACCATCTATGCCCTTGCAAGCGTTCGCAACTTGTCTCTGTATTTTACTAATGTCCAGGGGAACACGATCCCCATTCCTCTTGACCACTGTGATCATAGGATTTCACCTCTTTTATTTTGGATTTGATATTTACCTAGGAGGCTTTAGTTCTATAATGTTTTCTAATCTAAATGAGGCCGGAATTTTTTCTGTAGTAATTGGCCCGTTATCATTATAGTTAATGACCCAAGTATCATCCACGTAGACTAAATTATATTCTGTTTTTTTCTCTGTGTCTATCATTAATTTGAGAAATATAGCCGAATCCTGATATCGAGATGTCAGCTTTAGCGTCCAACCGATTAACAGTGCCCTAGTAAAGTCGTCGTAATGATTGTCCGCTATTATTTCCCAGGGAGTTGGCCAACCATTAGGATTATATGGATTTATTTTGGTGTTATAGGGAATAAACGGAGCAGAATGCCAAAAGTCCCATACCTGCTGTAATGGATCGTTAGCATCTTCGAGATTTCTTCTTAGATTTTTCCAAGAATCTAATCTTAGTTCAATATTTTTCTCAAACATTAAAACTTAGTTAATGTAACTTTTGGTTTAATACTTAGATATACGTTTGCTATTCCAAATCCTGGATCACCTGCTCTTGCTACTACGGTTCCGACAACATTTGTAGCTGTCTGTGTTGTAACTGTAGTAACACCTGTTCCTGTCCAAGTAAAAGATGCTACAGAACCTCCAGGGCCAATGCCAGTGACAGTAATAAAGATGTCTTGTGCGCTTGTGGCTGTTGTAGCAGTAGAACTTAACGAGCTAGGAGATCCAGGAGGTGAATCGTAATCGGCTGCTGAAATTCTAATTAAATCATTTACTTGATAATTTGTTCCACTACTACTGCTTGGAGGAATAACGATATTAGAATAAGTTCCTGTGGTCTCTAGTCCCGTAAATGCAGGGTAAGGACTATTAGTGACGTTAAATTGAGCACCAGATCCTGCAAGTTCTGGATTATAAAAATAGAACTTTATACAATTTTCTAATGCACGTTTTTCATATCTCCATTCCTCTGCACTTCCAATAAAATCGCCATCGTAGATGTAGCCATAATTGTCAGTTAGATAAACTTCAGGATCGTAACCTGGACCTACACTTATGTCTAAAACACCTCTTCTATCAATTGCAGGAGGAGATGCTTGATCACAGATAAAATACTCAACAGATACTTTTTGTGCAGAGTTTGTAAATGGGACAAAAAATGCATTACTAGAGCGGAGTGATGAAGTAGTTGCAGCCTGTGATAACTGAACTATTGGAATAGTATATTCTAATGTTCCGTGACCGTCAATTAACGGATACATAGTAGTGGTATTATTTGTATCAGTGATTTTCTGTCTTTCTCTATTAAAGAAATCATTCTGACTCAAATTTCCTTTACTTCCAAAGAATATAATAGAAGTTCCTGTAGAATTAGATATTGTGAAAGGTGGAAATCCTGTTAATGAAGGAGTATCATCATCCCCTTGAGAAAAATTTGCTACATTATAAAATCTGTTGTTCTGACTGATGATGTGCCCATAGTATAAATCATCATTGCCTACAATCTTATCAGCAAATATGCCGTGAGCATAAATTCTATTAAAGTCATTATTAGAAATAGTTACAGATCTAGGACCTAAATTTGTAGATGTATTATTACGATTAAAAGCTACACCTTGATATAGATATTCAAATGAACACTGGTTTATTTCAATGTCTGATACAGCATGATCAGATGACACACCTGCATTCATTAATTCAAAACTACAATTTTCAATTTTGATGCGCTGTGCTCTATCATAATTTGTGCCGGTATTTCTAATGTTAATGCCTACATAGCTCGATGATGTTAAATTAAGTGTTGAAGTAGTTGCACTTGTATAAAATCTTACATTGCTAACTAATGCATGACGAGCGTTGTCTAAACTTATGAATGCTTTTCCTGCAAGGCTGGTATTTTTTCTAATTAAAGATAAATTTTCCACACTAACATATTGCACAGTGTCCATTGTTCCCGGATTGTTGTCAAAACTTTGATTGGCGTTGTCCTTTGTTTCAAAGAAATGATAACCAGTATCAAAACTAGAAATAATGGTATTTTGCATACCTTCACCGAGGATTCTAGCATAAGAGGGAAGGGGTAATGCACCAGTTATTCTATATTCACCGGCAGGGAAATAAATTGTTTTTCTAGTAGAAGTGCTAAATTCCGCAGCGGCAACTGTTGATGTAGATGATGCTAATTTCTGTATGGCCTGCAAGATAGCTGCCGTAGAGTCGCTCCCGTCTCCTACTGCGCCAAAGTCTTTTACGCTAACAAAATCATCGAGTTTTTCTTGTAATAGTCTAACTACTTCTGAATCAGGTGGAGATCCTGTCCATTGATATTTGGTTAAATCACTGTCTTTTCTGAATGTATAAAGGGTGTTTAATACAGGCGCTGGATCGTTTGCGAAGAAATTAGGTAGATCATTTTCTGTTAGTATTCGTACGTTGGCATCTCTATTGCCCCCGTCTACCCGTCTAAGACCAATATAAAGGTTTTCAGTATCTGAAGCCCAGCCGAATTCACCGCTGTCTAAAACTGGAACACCTGTTTGATTTTCTAATCCACGACGAACCTGAATACGACTAATTTCTACAATTGGCATAAAAGCAATCCCCTTATAGAATATTTATCAGGTCAGATAGTGTTTAGGCCTTTGCTATCCAGCTGCCCAATATTCTTCTACTTTATCTAACCACAAATTTTGATATTTTTCAAACTCATCCGGCCACAGATCGAACTGCTGATATTGAAGATCACGCGAACACATAAACACATGTCCTTCTTTTATATCAGTGCCATAAACTATATTATGCGCCATAATATAGGCTATTAACTGCATTTTATAATCTTCAACCCACTCTTCTTTTTTGGGCTTGTTCGTTTGTTTATAATCCATAACCGAAGGACTACCTTTATACACTCCTACTAGATCTGTAGTTCCGCTGTATAATCCAGGATAGTAAAGACTCTGTTCCATAGCCCATACTTCGTTTACATTCTTTAATCCGTTTTCAATAATAATGTCCGCCATTTTATTAGCTTGAACGTGAACTGGATTGTTACCAGGCTGGCGTTGAAGTCCTGCTATAAATCTTTCTAAATTACCATGCATAGCAGTTCCAATTCCTGCTGCTTCTTGTGTAATTTGTTGCGCTTTTTCGTGTCCAATTCTATTTCGCCATTCATTTAGTGCTGTCATGTCTTTTGTAGCACTTAGAATTGTTGTGACACTGGGTAATTTTTCACCGTCTGGAGTTTGATAAACTCTTTTTCTAGTTATTGGATCAGTTATCTGTTTACAGTTTTTATATTGGAATCGCTCAACAAACGGTGGAGGAGTATAATTATTCATGCAAGTAATTATACTTGACTACTTATATTTGTCAAATCTTTGGAGAAAGCTGTTTCGCGTTGCTAGAAGCCATAGCGTCTACGCTAGGTCCCGTAGCTTTACCAGGAGCTACAGCAGCCTCTGGTTTATTAAGAATAATAGTTCCTTGATCAGTAATATCAAAAACATCACCTGTAGGATCTATCTTGTCCTTAAATGCTTTAAGTGTATCTAAATCTGTTATGCTGAAGCCTAAATCCCTAGCAATATCTTTTATAACCGCTAGGGGTAATTCTTTAGACTGTCCAGATTTTTTAGCTTGGCCCTGTCTAACAGCCAAAGCACTTCGAAGAGACCCTATGTCATATGTAGGGTCTTCGAAGAGTTCTCTTATTTTCATTTTGCTAGTCTAGCAATAATACTATGAGCTTCTGCTAATTTACGAGCTTTACGTGTTTCAACACTTTCGCGCATCTCACGACCAGATGCCTCAGGGCCGCCTGCTGCTGCATCAGCTGCTCCAAACTCATCACTTGCTGGCTCGTTCATTAAATCTGGTTCTGAAGGCTCCATACCTGGCTCAGGTGGAGTTTCCATTCCCATTGGCTCTGTAGGCATTTGTTCGCCTGCCAATGCAGCTACCGCATTACTGATAGCTTCACGTTGTTGAGTAAGAACTTCTAATGTAGCACTCAAAGCGGGGCCTACAGCCTGTTTAAATGCTTCAGCTTCGGAAGGCCCAAAGTCTGCACGGATAGCATCAGCAAGTTCAATCATACTCTTAGTTTGGTATTGCCCAACACGTTGCATCCAACTTGTGTAATCGTTTACCATATCTCCTGCGGCCGTAATGGCTTTGGCTTTGCCTTCTTCATCTTCTTGGAGCAAGTAAGCAATACTCTCATTTACAATTTTAACGTGACGACGGAAAATTTCTTGACTTTCTTTCTTGGCCTGTTGCTTCCACATAGCTGCCGCTGCTACTGCCTTAGGATCTTTAGCGCCACCTTTCTTAGCAGCCTTCTCTACTTCTTTAAATCCCTTACCTGGTTTACCAATGTCGCCACCTGCTTTGGCTTTCTTGACAACGGCTGACTTTTCTTTCTTTGTCATACCTGAACTTGGCTTTTCTTTGGCTTCCATTGTGCCACATTCTTTTAGACCATGCACTGGACAATTCTTACCTTTAGGAGTGTGATTACACTTGTCCGAAGCTTCTTTTACACCTGGTTCGTCTTGCTTGGCGCTCTGTGCCTTGCCCTTTACTAATTTACCCTTTACCTGTGTAGCATGTAATCTTGCTGCTTGATCACCTTGTTTGCCTTGGTGGAAACTAGTAAAGGGAACTTTACCTTCTGGCGGTTTGCGCTCATGTTCTGGATCGTCATAGCCTTTTCCTTTGACCACTCTGCCCTCTTTGAACTTGTCACTGGTAGCTTTAGCAATAGCCTGCTTCTTAGGAACACCGCCTGCTACCATGCGAGCAACTTGAACATCGTCAAAGTTCTTTTTACCGTCGCCGGTTTTATCATCACCGCTGCCTACGGATCCTTTGGTATGTTTAGCATACTTAGGTGCCTTGACACCTTTTTTAGCCTCTTCCAAGGCATCTAATTTATCTTTTAGTTTTTTGATGTCTTCACCTAACATTTCTTTAATCCTTGTATTGAGCAATTCTAACATTGCTTTGTCTTTTTGATATGCCTCATCTGTTAAAAGATCATTTACACCAGCAACACCTTCTTTTTGAAAAATTTTAGTTCTTAATTTGTTTCTAAAATCCTCAAGTTGTTCTCTATTATAACCTTCTAGATCAACAGAAACGTTGAACTGGCGGGAAATATTTTCTCTCAATGCATCACTAGTTAAAGTGCGATTAAAATTAGTAATTTTCATTGTATGATCCAAAAATATATCTTTTATTTATGCCGTTTTTACAAGTTTGTTAAACCCGTCTACTATCTTCTGACGACAAGATTCTTTCTTTAATTTAGCTATTCTAAATTTTTCTATTAAAATTTCGGCCCTATCATACTGTTTGTCTTTGAAAGTTCTGTTAAAATTAGCTCTATATAGCTGTTCGTCAAAGCTGTAATGCCCATATCTGCGATCTACATCTAAAATACTCTTATCTGAATAAAATCCTAGTGCTAATCTATTAGCAACTACAGCAGCGGTATGAGGCAAATTAATATTTTCTACAATTATTTCACCTGTTATATCAATGATAAAGTAGGTTCCATTATCGTGCTTTTTAATAATAAAGTTACCAATTTTTGTAGAACCGTCTGAAATCTTTCTAGCAGGAACATAGCCTTTTTTGCGTAGTTCTGTAGTAACACGCTGATTAATTTTTTGAATTTCTAGGATAATTTCCTGAGGGCTTCGATTCATTTTTGTTGAATGGGTATCTTCGCAGAGCTTTGAGGTGCGCTGGTTTTAATAGTTTTCAACAAAGTAGCCATTTGTGTAGGTAATCCGGGTTTAGTGATAGTTGCTTTTGTATAGTCTGAAATGGCTTTTTGTTGTTCTGGTGGTAGTTTATCAATAGATTGATTTTGTTGAACTGCATCAAATGCTCGAATAAAATCGTCTGTGCTTTTAACATTGATTTGATTCTGCTTCAATAAATTATCTAAAGATTTAGAACTAGGTGTAGACTGAGTAGTTTGTTGACTAGTCGCAGCAGCTGGCCTATCGCTAGGTTTGTTACTTACAGGCTGAACTGTGCCTACCTGGCCGGCAGACGACCCAGTAGATCCAATTGTCTGTTCCAGTAGTTCAAATATTTTCATATTAAAGTTTTTGAACCATTACGATAACTAGACCTAACACGCTGGCAACAACAGTTCCGGCTGTGCCAATTAAAACTTTAATTGTGCTTAGATGGCTGTCCTTAATAGCATCGGCAAGACTGCTGACCTTTTTTTCGATATTTTCGAGACGGCTTTCTAGTTCTTTATATCTAATAGCGCATAACTCAACATGCGCTTCTAAATTTTCTTTTTCAATATCTGAGGGTCCAGACACAATACTGTTCCTTTCTTTAAAAAATACGGAGCCTAAATTGTGCCTTGAATTGCCTTGATGATTGTATTTTTGTTGGCGGGATCTTTTAAATCAAAGATTGCCTTAGCAATATTTACCGTTTCTGTTAGATTTTGAATGATAGGAACCCCGTGAATATCTTCTATTAAGCAGCCTATTTCACTAAGACCATCACTGTATACACCTGCCCTATCAGGAGAAAACTTAAATGTCCAGACACTATGTTTACCTTTGAAAGCTGAACCAAACTCTAAATTTTTTAGATCTTTAACATCTACTACAGGAGCAGTTTCATAGGTAATGTTTGACCTTAGTTCCACACATTGTTTTAGGGTAGAAAAATTTCTAAACTGGTCATGTTCTTTTAATTGACTTCTGTTAGGTCTATTGACCTTGGAATCTGTAATATCGATTAAGGTTTGAATTTCTATAATAATCATATTTTATATACCTATATAATAGATATTTATAGATAAAAAAAGCGGCCGGAGCCGCTTTTTGGTGTCCTAAATTTAATATTAGGAAATTGCTGGCCAACCACTTGTAACAGTAGCTTGCCATACGTTCACGCTCTGTAGGGCACCGGTAGATGTTCCAGCAGCTTGAACTAGACCCTGTAGGTAAGAAGCCATTGTTTCGTTACCTGCTGTTCCGTCATAGTTGTCACTTGGATAGTCACCGCCTAGAGCAGCTACAGCGATAGGAACCACTGTTCCTGCTGTTTGTGGAGGCATAACCATTTCTACGCTAACACGAGCTTGAATGGCTTCTAGAGCCTGAACTACGGGGCTCTTTACACCTGCTGTTGTAGCACTTGTCTTATTGTGAACGCTTTGTGGGAATGTAATTTGGAATAGTTGTAGACTTACACCGTTCTTGAATAATGGTAAGCCATGAACTGATTCATTTTTCTTTAAAATACTTGGCATTTTAGTTTTCTCCTAAATCTATAAGCACTTAAACAAGTGCTGTATGTTTTTATTTATCCTGTTCGAATAAATTTTGTTGATATGGCTATTTTTTATCAAATTTAGAATCTCTAATTTTTCTAATTCCACGTGTAAATTTACTAGGATCAGATCCTTTAATGCTGTTTAATAACCTTCTTTCTAACTCAGAAGCCTGTTCTTCATTGAAGTTTTCTCTAATAGATTGAAGCAAATTTATAGCACCATTTATAATGTGAGTTGCTCTAGCTTCAAGAACTGCTTCTTGATCACGCTTTGCTGCTATGCTGTTTAGTTCTTCAATAAGGCTTCGTGTTGTTTTTTTCATTTCAAATTCCTTAATAATATTTATTTTACAGCAAAAGAATAAAAAATTCTATATTGCTGCACTGCACAACAAATCTAAACTAAATATGCATATACACATACATAGGAGAAAATACAAAATGTCTATATCAACTCTCATGCTCAATATCCTTGAGCGCCTAGCTGAGATGTTCCCAAATGAGTCTTATCAGACTCGTCTTGAATCATACCTTAGCAGAAAAAGCATAACCGATGCTGCAACTCTTGAAAACTACATCAAAGAGTTCGAATATAAATCCCATAAGGAAATGTAAATGATCAAATTTAAAACAATAATGCAACGAATATTTTTAGCTCTTGAAGCCAGCGGAGAACGACGTGCTAGAATGTATATGAACTACTATAAAGGTAAAGGACTATGGCAATGACTCTAATTAAAACATTATGTTCTGCATGGTATGAAGGGATGATAGCGAGCAAATTGACAAGGCAAGGTCGTTGGAGGTCTGCACGTAAATTAATGCTCAAATAATCTAGATCTTTGTCTTAGATTAAATATATACTACACACATAGGGGGATATATGTTTAATCCAGATGTTATTATTGATTCGGTTCAGTCTTATAAAAAGGCAGCAGTTAATCATCTTATAAAAGATAACGATCTTAATACTGCGGCCCATGCATATATTGATACTCAAACGGAATTTGTTAAGAAATTAACAAAGCATTCTATGAATACAATGTTTTCATTTGTAAATTATAGAAAGCAGGAGCCTTCTGCTGCTCCTTATAAAATCTAGCAGATAGACATACACACATAAAGGAGTAAAAAATGTCTGATTTTAATCTACCTAAAGCACCAGAAGTTAAGTTTAATAAGAATGGCTACGAAATTCGTACAGATATTCTACACATGGCCAAAGATCTTGTCCAAGCTGAATACACCTACAAGTTTCAAGGTTGGGAAATGAGTGCAAAGCGTGACGACAAGAATGGTCAAATTGTGACTACAGTCGGTATGCCAGAATTTCCAGGTCTTGACAAAGTTCTAGAAACTGCACAAAAGATGTATGACTTTGTCAATGCAGCAGGAAATCACAAGAAATAATTTACCTCATAGAGGATACTAAAAAGGGCTCTTTGAGCCCTTTTTTTACCACATTATTAATTTAGGTAGTAAGATTAATAAACCAAATAGAAATAATAAAACAGCCCAATATTCGCGATAGTCGAGCTCAGTTTGAAGTCTTTCTAAATCTTCTGGACCTAAGGCCTGTCTTACCTGCTTGCTAATTCCGTCTTTAGTTGAATATAAAATTAAAATTGCGTATATAATAAAAATTGCTGCGATTGTATTTAAAAACATCGTTATCCTTTTTTACTACGCCCCTGTCTCATATTGATCTGCCAGTGTGCCAACTGCTTTTTTCTTGGGCTAGCTGAGTCACTGGATCTAATCTTTTTTAGTTGTGCTATTGAAATACCTTTTTTAATGCCATGTCTACCGCTGTCGCCCTTGTCCTGTGGGTTACGACCATCAGCAAAATTTTCTTCAAACTTGTCTAATACTGCTTTTGCAGGAACAATTTTTTCAGTATCTGATGGCTTATCTATATCTTGTAATTTAAGTCCTAATCGTTTAAGATGGGGTAATAATCTATGCTCCTCATCTTCACTACCAAACGCAATAACGGTGCTAGGCCCTCCTTTACCAAATGCCTTAGGATTAGCATCATCTAAGTCGCTAATAACCATACCTAATTTATACCAATCGTATGGATCACTGACGTCTATAGAAGTTGTTCCTGCAGGAAATGGTATTGGTTGTCCAGGATCTTGTTCTACATCTTCTGTTTTCTTACGACCTTGACAATGAGCACGTTGACTAAAGCCTTTAGGATTGGCACAGTTGATGCTCTTTTTATACTTCATTGACCATTTTTCCATTAGGCCAAGGCTAGCCATATAATCTCTAAAATTATTTTCTCTATCTTGCAGGCCATTTAGACCACCATTGATAATCTTTGTAACACGAGTAGTATCTGAAAAGTCTTTGACCAAAGGTTTCACACGATCAGTCCAATACCAAACTGCTATACGTGCGGCTATATCTGGTTGTGCTGCTAGGTCTGGTTTCTTCACTAGACGATCATCTCCAAATATATCACGGCTGGCCTGTGTGTAGTTTCCTCTGCCTGTTAGTTGTATAAAACCACGACCTCTAAATTGTGCCCCATCACCCTTGAACTTGTTACCAAGTTTATTATCATATTTGTTGAAGTAGGTAGATTTACCTATTTCCTTCATCTTCTTAAAATCAAGACTTTCATGTTCCATTTGTGCTAAAAATTGTGCCAGTTCTACACCTGTAATACCATTAGCCTTAGCTACTTTTAATAAAGGTGTTGCTTTGGCAGGCAAAGGTTTTGCTGCCGCTGGTTTTGCCACTGCGGTTTTGGCCATAGGTTTCTTGGCCATTTGAACACGATGTTGCTGCTGTGCCTTTTGTAGATCTTGTGGTAGGTTACCACTGGCTACATCTTTTGGACCACCTAACATTCCTAATCCTAATAATCCTGCTGCGGCAATTCCCTTAAGACTTTCATCTGTTTCAGATTCCATAACAGGTTTACTTTTTAGATAATGAGGATATTTTTTGTTAAAAATCCTCATTATCACTCCTGCTACAGAATTAGCTTCATTTTCTTCAGGACTACCAGTTCTTCCGCTATTATCGTCAAGTTTATGTTCGGTATCTTGTTTATAATGAGTTAACTCATGTGCAATAGTTCTAAGAATATCATTAGGATGTCGACCACTTAATCCTACATAAAGTTTATTCTCGCCGTTAACATACATGCCAAAAGTTGGTTGATGAGGATGATCTAAAAATGCTTCAAAATGAAATTCTGGAAGTGACTTTAAATGAAGAACTTCAATGGCTATTGGTAAGAAATTACCAAACATTTCCTTGAATTCATTTTTTTTTGAATCATCGGAATCTTCATTTACTTCTGCATTATCGTTGGTAAAAATTTTTTTTAATTCGCTTTCAAGGTATTCGATGCTATCTGTATAGCCATTATATAATATTCCTTTACCGCCACGAGTGTTCCATGCATCAATATTTCTAGGTTTATCATCTATGAGCACATTCCACTGATCTCCCCTAACTGCATAGCTGTCTTTTTTACCTGTAAACACCATATGCTCAGGGGGTGAACTGCCGTAGTGTTTCTTTAACCAAACAGCCTTCCAATGTGACGTATTTTTAATATCGTCTCTCAATGGACTTGAGCAAATACTGTATTTTCCATTACCAAATTTCTTAGCAAGAGAGACAACTTTATCAGCATCTGGTAATTTATTGAGAGTAGCAAAAAAATCCGAACCCCTTAATTGCTGAATATAGGGATCCTCTTTGGCAGTAGGTGCAGGTGCCTGACCAAATTTTCTATGATATGCTTCGTCAAAATCTGCTAGAACGCCATCCATATCAAGATAGATTATTGGAGCTCCTTTTATTTCATTTTCTGTCATAATCTAATATTTATTTTGCCTCTGGAAACAAACAATCCTGTATGAAAACTGTGACATCTTCTTGATTAAGTCCTAGGCTAGACATTACCCTAGGGGTATGAGGATTCTTTTTTTGATTTATACAATAAAAATTTTGGAATTCTATAGTATTTTCATGGTGATTATTGTAATTTCCGATGTGTTCTAGGTAATATTTTGTAGTTTTTTTACTGATTTCTAATATGGTTTCGAGTTCTATATCATTATGCACATTGCCTGCTGCAATCATATAAGGACTGAAAATGTTCCTAGCCCATTCAGGCAATGTTCTCTCCTTAGACCATTCGTAACCTCTAACATGATTACCAAACCACTGTATCATAGGATGATTAAAGTCGCCAGCAGAACTAAAGTCATGAAAACAGCCTGTAATTTTATTTTTTCCTGCTATAACATCAAATCCATAGATAGGACCTGGATTATGTAGATGAGGGAAGATACAACAATGCATCATCCATAGACCTTTGTTTTGTCTAGCGTCAACTACATCGATATGTGCTCGTCTGTATATTTCGCTAGTCCATACACGATTTACCCATCCTGGCTGATTAAATCTTTCCATACCTGGTTCTTCAATTTCAATTCCTGTATGGTTGAAACTATCTATTAAAAGATTTTGAATATCTATCAGTGTTTCCCAGATGCGTGATTCCATTAGCCTATCCATATCTGTGGTTTTTCTGCTGGAGCTCCGCCGCCGGCTATTACTAATAATTCTCCACTGGTTCCGCCAATTTCTAATCGAATAGGATTATTGTCAAATTCCTGTAGATTAAGCGTATAAAAACTTTCAAAGTTTGTTGTGTTTAATTCTAATTCAAGAGAGCTAAACTGTTGAAGACTCTGGCTGGCGCCACCGCTAACATCGCTAAAAATTGCTAATTGGGCAGGATCTAAAACATATAACAGTAAATTATGAAAGTCAGTAGCAGCTACTTCAAGACTTACATCCTCATTAGTGTAACCAAATACTCTATAGTATACATCTAATGCTGCAATCTCACTAGACAGAGTTGCAACATTTGTTTTTACTGTGTTATGTGTAGCACTATCATCTAATAAAAGGATTGGTGATTCTATGCTGTTTAGAATTACCTGTTTGATATCAACAGCAGCAATTTCAGTTTCTACTATCCTTGCTTCTTCATATAAGTTAGGAACCCCTGTGTCCATTCCGATTGGTAGAACACCAATCATTTCAATACCTAACATCTTAACCCCCTAATGCTATTGACATATAAAATTGTTTGTCAGAGTATTGTTTGTTTACAAGGTGCGTTGAGTTTACCGGACTTAGATTTAAACTCAATCTTCCTGTTAAAGTATCTCCTGCTTTATTTACAGGAGTATAACCTAATGCAGACGTAATGTTTGTAGACGAAAGTATTGCTCCAAATGTAATCCTTCCTTGTGCGTCTACGGTTACTATATTATAAGAACCTGGAGTCACCCCAGTTGGTTGCAAATTCAAAGTGACTTGGGTGCCAGAAACTGTGCCTTGAACCTGTCCTTGACCAAATTGTAAATTGTTTCCAGCTGTTACTCTACCTTTACTGTCTACTGTTACCAAAGTATAAGAACCGGCTGCAACTCCTGTAGCAGTTAATGTAGTAGCTATAGAATAAATTCCTGCCCCTGTTACATCACCAGTTAATGTTGTTGTCTGTGTATTCAAAAATGTAACAGCATCATTTACTTTAATGTCAGTATAAGATTTATTAGCAGCACTAGAGTTTACTGTAGGGGTGCCTACAAAAACCGTGCCTGTGTTTGAAACGATAAAGTTCCCAATCTCAAACCCAGTTCTTAGTTTTGTCGTAAAAGTCATTCTATGCTCACTAAAAATCTATAAAATTTTATTCTTACATCTTCGGTTACTGTAACGGTTAATCGTAGATTATGCCTAATTATAGTTGAAGAATAATTAGTTAAAAAATTGGCTGCATCACTTGTGCAGCGCACATTGGTGATAAATCCGGTAACAGAATTGTGTGTTAGAAAAAATTCAGTGAACTCCGTTTTACCGTCTCTATTTTTTGCAACAACAAGGTAAGTCCCTCCTGGAAATTCAGCTGCGTCAAATTCGTCCAAAACATACTGCCCAGGAGTTAATAGCCTTAGGTCGGATTCATAATTAAATAAGGGAGTCATAAGAATATTTATCGAGGAAAATATGTTAAGCAGAGTTCAAGATTTACCCAGATTTAAGGCCGATTGTGAAAGATTCTATCTTGGTGTTTGCTGCGTTAGCGGTGAACTCAGAGAAGAAGGAGAGCGTCTTTTTGAAAATCTCAAAGAGGCTGTCCATAACTTTGATGAATGTGTAGCAATGGGTTTTAGAGGACCTGCTAAAGTTGGGCATATGGACCATGTTAGAGCTCAAGAACATTTAGCAAAATGTAAAGAAGTTATGGAACAATGGATGTTGCTCAATGCACCAAATGTTCATATAGATGAAAGCAAATACTACAAATAAAAAAGCCCCATATGGGGCTTTTTTTATGACTGCTGCTCAGCCCATCTAAATGTAATATCGCAGCTCGTGCTTGCAATATTAGGATTAGATTTAATTACAAATGTGTAAACGTCTGGACCGTCAGGGAAAGTTCTATCTCCTCCTAGAACGCTGTTGTTAAGTTCTCTTAGAGTTTTAAGGTCAAATGTTGTAACCTGTAAAGAACCTGCTGTAGCATTAGAAGGTGTAGGTGTAGAACTTGCAAACACAACATCACCACCAACTAGGTCAGTTGCAGAAGCGTCATATTGTGCAAGACTACCACTACCAGCAGGTTGCCAACGTTGTCCAACTAGTGTGCAATTGCTTCGAATTTCAACAGTAGTTGCAGCGTTATTAATAATATCCACTGCGATCGGTAATAATTGCATACGATTTTGTAGATCGCGTCCTCCAAACGGACCAGCTTGTGAGTTTTCAACACCTGGTGCAAGTCGTATATTTGCAAGAGCAACAAGACGCCCAATGTTAAGTGCTGGGTTTGTAGAGGTTTGACTTTCAACCTGTTTACCTGCTAAGAATAATTTCTTATTTTGAACACCAATAATCTGATATAGGCCGTTGTTGTTTCCAGAGCCGCCGACACCGGAAATAACAAGAACAGCACCAATCTGGACAGGTCCAATTCTGTTGTTTTCAGCTGCACCATAACCTACAGCAGTAAAATCAGCAGTGCCCGAGATAGTCAAGCTGTTATCAATTGGATCAAATACTGTGCTACCCGAAGCACCGCCAGATATAACAATTTGACCAATAGTCTTCTGAACGTTATTAAAGGCAAATGTATAACCACGGTCTTCGTCAAAACGTCCGTCCATAATTGCCGAAGTTCCCCAATGAGCTAATATTGGTGCTGCGCCTCCTGTTGCACCCTGTGTTCCGTTTGTAACTTGATAGCGCAATGGTAAGTTACCAGAACGGAAATAGGCTTCGTCTATAACGTTACTATGAACAATCTTGTGAGCGTAGAAAATTTCACCTTTCTTGTTCTTAAAACCGTAACGGACATTACCAGCACCATACCAGTGCCAATCCATATAGATCATGTTCATTTTGTTAGCTTGGTAGTTAAACCCGCTAGGACCAGTTCCGTCACATTTATCTAAGTTCCAAGCCTGTTGAGGAATCTTGTAGTCAATTGTTCTACTAACTACAACGTTTCCTAATTCCGTGCTACCTCTATAAGCAGGTGTTATAACACATTGACTATCGCTTACAACTCTAACTACCTGGTAGCTCTTACCTCTAATCACAATATACTTTGGATCATTAGCATCAATGGTGCCAACACCAGAGTTTGGATCTGTAAAACTAGTGCCTGTGCCATTAACAACTTGACTGCCTAACGTTACAGCTACAGTTCCAGCTAGTTGTTTTGTAGAATTTCTTCTAACAAAATATGTCACTTGACCGTCATATTCAATAAAGACGCCGTTTTGACTGTCAAAGTGCCCTGCACGAAGTCTATGTCCACTTGTCGCGCCGCTTGGAGTATTAAGTCTTAATCCAAAGCTAGTTTGAAAACCTTTACCAGATTGATAACGGAAATATCTACGAGTCTGTCTAATGACTTCTTCATGCGCATTAGTGGTATTTGGCCCCATTTCGCAGCCGCCGTCAAAAGGTCTATGAATTACGTAGCCTCTAGCCTGAATGAACACAGCACAATTGAATTGACCTGCACCAATTGTTCCTGATGCTGTATAGGTTAATGTATCATTCCCTGTTGCTGTAGCAGTATAGAGCCCGCTTGCTAGGAAGTTTGGAGCATTTATAATTCTAACATCTACGTTTTGACCGCTGCTAAAACCATGCCATGCTGGAGCAGGAGTAGTTATAGTCACAGTAGAATTTGTTCCATTTCCTGAAACTGTTGCAGGAACTACAATTGGAACATAGATCTGATATTGGAAAATATTACCGTTTACTGTAGTAGTGATAGTGTTATAAGTAAAACTATCAACAGTAGGGGTGCTAGTAATAAAGAACGTGCCGTTAGCAGGTGCATTGTTACTATTCTGCACCACAATAACCTGACCAGTTAAAAGGCCGTGTGGAACATTTGTTGTAACTGTTACTTGGTTAGCACCGTTACCAATAACTGAGCTGACGCCAGGTAGTTCTGTAGAATTGTAGCATCCAAAACTTTGAACTTGTGCTACTGCCGACAACGTAGGAGTGTAACCACTTGGTGTTTCATTGGCCACTACGTTTCTGTTGTCAAAAGTAATCTTTGTAGCTGTAATGCTTGTAATTAGGTATCTAGCGTTATTTCCAGAACGGCTTCCAGAAACTGTAACAATCTGTCCAACTCTGTAACCATCTGTAATAAAGCTACCACCTACTCTGTTCGCACTATTATCTACGGCCGCAAAGCTAAATGTTTGACCCGAACCGTAGGAGTTTGATGCCCCACCAATACCTGGGTTTGGTAGCGCAGTAGTAGCCGAACCGTTATTAAAGTTAGCCGCAGCATAGGTTGTAATCGTAAAGCTAACGTTTGTAATACTTTGAACGAAGAAGTGCCCGTTTAACAATGTATTTGGCTCAGGTGCTCCTTGAATAAAAACTATGTCACCAATGTTTAAACCGTGTCCTGAACGACAATGCACAGTTGCAACTTTAGAACTTGCACCACACTGAATACTATAAATGTCAAGAACGTTAAATCCTCTTTCATCTCTAGGAGCGAAAGACTGCCATTCGATAGTGTTTGTTTTAGCGCCGACACCTTTTGGAAATACACTAGGATAATTACAAACTCTAGCTAGAGTTTCCCAACGACTTGGCTGTGTCCCATATTCAAAGTCAGTGTCAATCATTGACTGAGGCGTGCTAACACGTATTTTATCCACAGGATCAATAAATCTATCTTCAAAACTAATTTGTTCTTCTTCAGTTTCGCCAGAATCAATAAAAATCTGTAGCTTATCTGCATTATTGTGACCGGCTGCTTGAGTGTCAAAATCTAATACTAGTTCTGTGTGCGCTCTATTAGGTTCTGTGCTAGTAAAAGTTCCAGTTGTAGTTGTTCCAGAACTGGCCAATTTATCAATATAAACTTTATTGCTAGCTACGTCTATAGTTTGAACTGTAGCGCTTCCACCTGGAAGAGCTGCTGAAGTAAGAACCCATCCTGAACTTACTTTAATAACAGTATTAGGAGTATTAACAACTACTACGTTACTAGCATTTGTTAAGGTAATTGAGATACCTGAATAAGAAACTGCTGCCTGTGATGCAGTCCCTCCTAATGTTGGATCAGCGAAACTATAGATAATTTCATTTCTTGTCACGTTAGTTATTAACAAGAATTGTGTAAGATCTACGTCTTTTGGAACTGTTACTGTCTTAGTTGCTGCGTTGAAAGTATATTCCGGTAATAAAATTTTTGCCATCTCTAATTATCCTTTATCCTAATGCAATTGAAAATGCTAGGGCTTGTTTATTTACATATCTTCTGTTGGTAACGTGAAAATCAGTAGTCGGTGCTGTAGATTGAGTAATTATCTTATTAGCCGATACAGTAATATCGCCTGCTAAGATAACAGTGCCGGTTGTTGCCCCACCTACTCCGGAACCAGGAGTTAAAACAATGTCACCACCTACGAAGCTAGATCCATTGGCTACTCCACCAGTAATTTGAACACTACCACCTATGCCTGCGGTGCCTGCACCTGCTGTAACAATGACTCCTCCACCTACAACACCTGCACTGGCCTTTAGTTCAATTAATGAGCCGTTAGCAGAACTAGTGTTTGATACCTTACTGCTGTAGATATGGATAGCGCCGCCTGCCGGACTGGCAGGTAGATCTACTTGACTACCAATTACAACAGATCCGTAGGCTGTTCCGGTTGATACATTTCTATGGAAAATGCTGGTCTTAGCGAACGAACTTAGTGTTATGTTGCCCTTGAGTCCACCTGTTCCAGAATCACCTGATGTAATTGTAATACTACCGCCGTCACGTAGAGATCCAGCACCATTGCTTGCAGCTAAAATAACGTTTCCACCATTTCCATCTGTAAGCAGACCACCAGCTACAGTTACATCACCGCCTGCTCCTGAAGAACTACCACCAGTTCCACCTCGTATAATAATATCTTCACCGTCAGCCCCAGAATTAACATCTCTACCTTGTAAAAGGTCAACCGCAAACTTAGTAGAGTCCATTCTTGCCTTAAGAACATTATTAATTGTAAAATTAATAACGTTAGAACCTAACGCTACACTGTCATTGGTGCCGTTGATTAGATTGGTAGCTGTTGTAAATGTTAAAACACCTGTTGATGTGCTGTAGGTTACATTTGGTCCGGTAACGCTAATGGCATTCCTAGCTCTGGCATTGGTAAAATATAGAATACCGCCGCTTTCAGCAACGTTGTTTGTAGTTAATACAACTACTCCTACCTGACCGTTTACACTATCAACGGCCTGTGTATAGCTTATTACACCAGTTGCGGTATTATAAACTAATGATCCAGTAACACTAATTAAATCTCTAACATTACTGCTTGTAAGATATCCTACATCATTAGCAAAAGTGCTGACATTTGTTGGCTGTGTATATGAAAATATACCAGTGTTTACATCATACGATAAATTTCCGGCTGCACTTACAGCAAGGCGTGCTCTAGAATTTTGAAAGTATCTATTTGTGCTACCTTCTGGCAAGAAATCTGTATTAGCAGGTCCGCTGCCAAGAGCTGCCACTGTCTGAGCTACAAACTGAGTAGTTGCAATTTTGCCGCTGCTATCACCTACTGTAGGTGAAGTCCCAATTGTAGGTGTTCCTGAAAATGCAGGACTATGCAAGGGAGCAAGAGCATTACCTCCTGCAGTCACCCCATCATGAACAACTACTGTCTTTTTTGTAGTATCAACAGTTACTTCAGCTAGCTGACCAATAAATGAAGAATGTTGGACTGTGGTGCCTTTTCTTAATTGTAATACAGATCTAGTCATTTAATTTCCTTAGTCAGCAGCAATTGAATGTAGTGTCAACCTATCATGCCCTATACCTACAGCTCTTCCCCATGGACTACCTTGAACTCCTCTTGTTGGATAACTAGCAGATCTATCTTCGCTGTCACTGCCAGTAAGCATAAATTGTCCAGAATTCAGCCACCATAGACAGATGTCGTTAGGAGCACCATTGCCCATACCATGAGCACTTAAAACTTTAGCTCCTGGAGGTAATTTAACTGGCTGATAAAGTTCGCGACCACCTGTTTCAGGGTTTTGTTCAATAGGATCAAAACTGAGTCCAGTCCAACCAAGTCCGTTCGCTCCATACGTGTTACGTCCCTGAGCCCAGGCACGACCATCTTCGCAGACAATTACAACGCTTAAATAAACGTTGTTTACAGGAGTGTTTGTATTACCTTCAAACATAGTATTTGTTACGGTTAATACTCGCTCTACTTCTTCTATAAGTGCCCAACCGCCAGATTGTCCGCCGCTGTTAAAGTAATACGTATGTGAAGCAT
>Ga0129333_10000420_pt1 | contig 34097 bp, 45 predicted proteins | sample CPB6_08_DNA_FD_94474 | JGI IMG/M metagenome (GOLD analysis project Ga0129333, IMG submission 94474) | Freshwater to marine salinity gradient microbial communities from Chesapeake Bay, USA - CPBay_Sum_0.6_0.8_DNA | ecosystem: Environmental > Aquatic > Marine > Coastal | place: USA: Chesapeake... | reverse complement strand
TAATATCACTTCTTGGTTTGTTTCAAGATCGATTAGACAGTTACGGAAGGATACTGAAGTTAAAGCAATCATCTCTTACGCTGATAGTGATTTCCATTCTGGTACAATCTATCGCGCTTGTAATTTTAAATATTGCGGACTTTCAGACCCAAAGAAAGATTTCTACTATGCAGATGGAACTAAACACTCTAGGGGCAAAGTTAAAGGTGCTGCAGGAGAATGGAAAGACCGCTCCCGCAAGCACCGATATGTAATGATATTTGATAAACAACTCCAAAAACGCTTGACGTGGGAAGAGCAGTCGTGGTAAAATAACAAGGTGTGAAGGAAGTGCGAAAAGGGCAACCAGGAATGGTCTGCCCTTTTTTCGTATGATAAATAATCCATAACGGAAACTATAAGCACTAATAAAATGGGTCTCTCCAGATTAGATAATTTTATTAAAAATGTTCGTGGCAACATTCTCTACGTAAGCCCAAATGATTTAGACTCTACGGATAGTATTGAAAATAGAGGAAACTCATTAACTCGTCCGTTTAAAACCATTCAAAGAGCCTTAATTGAGGCAGCAAGATTTTCATATCAAAGAGGATTAAACAACGATAGATTCGACCAAACAACAATCATGTTGTATCCTGGCGATCATATCGTTGATAACAGACCTGGTTGGATTCCTGTAGATGGAAATAACTTTAGATTGAGAGATGGAAGTTTATCTGCAGATTACAGTCCATGGGATTCCACAACTACATTTGATTTAACAAATGAGAATAATGCATTATATAAACTGAATAGTGTGCATGGTGGAATTATTATTCCAAGAGGAACTTCCATTGTTGGTTTAGACTTAAGAAAAACAAGAATTAGACCACTATATGTACCACTTCCAACTGATAATACAGTTGAAAGAAGTGCAATCTTTAGAATGACAGGTGCTGGTTACTTCTGGCAATTTACTTTTCTAGATGCAGACCCACAAAAATATTGCTATGGTGATTATCAAAACAATACTTACACTGCAAACTATTCACACCATAAACTAACGTGTTTTGAATATGCTGATGGTGTAAATGATGTATCCATTAATGATGCATACAATACACTTTCAACATCAAGAACTGATCTTGAAATGTACTATGAGAAAGTTGGTCTTGTTTATGGAACAGCAAGTGGTAGAGAGATTCAACCAGATTTCCCATCTGCTGGTTTAGACATTCAACCAAAAGTAGATGAATATCGAATTGTTGGTTCTAAGGGAGAGTCTGTTGGAATTACAAGTATTCGTTCCGGAAACGGTTTAGTTGCAACTGCATTAATTACTGTTACTACATCATCTATTGTTAATGGACTAGCTGTTGATACACCAATCAAAATTCAAGGAATATCTGCCACAGGTTATAATGGTCAATATGTAATCAAAGAGCAACTCAGCGATACTCAGTTTACATATGAAGTTAAAAACCCACCTGCAGACCCACTACCACCTATTGTTGGAGCATCTTTATCAATCAATACAGATTCTGTAACCTCAGCATCTCCATATATTTTCAACGTTTCAGCAAGATCAGTTTATGGAATGTGTGGATTACTTGCTGATGGAAGTAAGTCCAATGGATTCAAATCTGTAGTTGTTGCTCAATTTACAGGGATTGGTCTTCAAAAGGATAGTAATGCTTTTGTTAAATTCAATTCAGCAACAGGTGCATATGAAGACAGCACGATTCCAGGGAATGAAAATTTAAATACCGATTCCAAATCAGTATACAAACCTGACTATGCAAACTTCCACATTAAATGTGTGAATGAATCATATATTCAGTGCGTTTCTGTGTTTGCGATTGGATTTTCCGATCACTTTGTAGTGAGTGATGGTGGAGAAATATCAATTACAAACTCCAACTCAAACTTTGGACAGAGAGCATTAACTGCAAGTGGATTCAAGAAAAATGCATTCTTACAGCATGACTTAGGATACATTACACATATCATTCCCCCAAAAGAAATACCAATTGAGGAAACAACTGTTGAGTTTGGCACTCTTGATTATAAAACAACATCAGGAATAACAACAACCAGTGAGCGTTTGTATCTATATGGGGAAACAAATTTAGATTCTCCTCCAATTACTGTCAATGCTGGTTATAGATTTGGTGCAAAAGAAAACGAAAAAATATATGTCTCTATTCCAGGTAGTGGTACTTTCAATGAATATTTCTCTCGTGTCGTAATGGCAAATTCTCAGACAAGTTCTGAGAAAGTATTCAAAGTTAATAGAAGTGTAACTGGTGTAAACAGTATTACAAGCAATACTCTTACTTTATCTGCAGCTCATACATTTGAAAATTCAGAAACAGTTCGTGTTCTTAGTGATACGGGTCGTCTTCCAGATGGATTAGATGCAAATACAATTTACTATGCAATCACCGATACAAATGCAAATAGTGGACTGACCACAAATATTGATATTAAGTTAGCAAAGACACTTAAAGACTCTGAAAGTGGTTCTCCGATTACAATTAATAGTTTTGGAGGAGAATTAAAGGTTGTAAGTAGAGTATCTGATAAAAAAGCAGGAGACATTGGACACCCAATACAATATGATAATACTTTAAATCAATGGTACGTTAAAGTTGCCACTGCATCTACAGAAAACCAAATCTATAATCAAGTTATTGTTGGATTAGGAACAACAAGTCTAGGCGATGTAAGTTCCAGAACTTATATTAAGAGAAAGGTAGATACAAGAGTTGCAAAAGACACTGCTTATAGATTTAGATATGTCATCCCTGCTCTCAGTGGGGGAACAGTCGCTAGAGAACCTCTAGACGGATATATCATTCAAGAATCAAATACATCTATTGGATCAACTGATGCCGAAATCCAAACTTATTTTAGTTCTGGAACACTTGGTAATGTTAATCAGCAGAGAAACTTTAGATTTATTTCTCATGCAAATTGGTCGTCAGGAACTTCAAAGGCAAATATTTTAACAGATTTACCTCACAATCTATCAGTTGGTTCTGAAGTTGAAATTTACAATATTAAGAGTGCAAATAATCCTATAGGAGTAGCACAATCTGGATTTAATGGTTACTTTTCTGTTGTTGGTATTAACAGCGCAAGAGAATTTACTGTTGGACTGAGCACAGATCCAGGTTCTTTCTCAAATAATCTAGTTGTAAGAGATACTAATCTACCATATTATAAGAGAAAGAGATATGAAACTGTTTATGTGATTCAAGAAAAAGAAGAGATTCAACCTTATGTTAATGGGTCTCAAGATGGTATTTACTATTTGACAGTATTAAACTCATCCGTAAAGCCAACGGTCAGTCCATTTACTGAGGAGAAGTTTAATCAACCAGTTAGAAATCTATATCCAGAAGTCAACAGAGATAATCCCAATGCAGACCCAGACGCAGCATCGTCACATGCTATCTCTAGACTGATTGGTAAAGTTGTTGTTGATGACGTAGAAAATAGTGTAACTAAAGAAACTCTTCAGAAGTTTATTTACGATGTCAATGTTGGTACTGGTTTAACAGATGTAGTTACCAGTGTTGGTGGCACACAACATACGATTAGAACAATAATTGATCATGGTTTAAATCGCGTAACACAAGTAAGCATAGCAAGCAGTGGAACAAATTATGGTACTGGTGTTCAGGCAGATTATTTTAATGCCAAATTGATTAGCATTGGAAGTTCCACAACAGGTCAACACGCAACTGCAAAAGTAACAGTAAGTGCAACCGGTGGAATTACTAATGTTACCATAATGGATGGTGGTAGTGCATATGGTATTGGTAATACCATGCATGTTGTTGGTATTGCAACAACTGGTGTATCTCATACTCCAGCTGTCGTTACAGTGACAAGTGTTTATGATAACGTTGGAGATTCTATTCGAATCTCAGGAGTTTCCTCAGATTCTTACAAACCATATAATACTCTTTATCGAATTACTGGCGTTACAGTTGGAAATACAAAATCATTTACTGTTGCAAGTGACCCATCAATTACAGGAGTTAGAACAGATGGTGTTGGTATAGGAAGCACTGTACTGTCTAGATCATATTGGAACTTACTTGGTGAAAGTCTTAAAATCAACAACATTACTTTTGATCCAAAATCTGGAATAGCAACTGTTACAACTGCAAATAATCATGCTCTAAAAGTTAATGCAAAGGTTAAAATTTCCACTGGCATTTCAACTATGCCAGTATTTAATGGTGAATTTATTGTAAAAGAAAATGTAAGTCTAACTAAATTTGCAATTAAAGTTGGAGTTGCAGCAACAACAAGCGTTTTATCTACAGGTTCTTCAATGTTTGCTCTTCTTGAGGGAATTACCTCTCATGATGGAGTCATCAGAGAAAATTATGAAAGTTTGAATGGAAGAATGGTATCTGCATATGCAGGATTTACAACAACGCTTTCTTCTGCTGTTGCTGATGCGGTTACGACACAAATTTCATTGACAAATGTAAGTAAACTGGGAATCCGAATGGGTGATTATCTTACAATTGATGATGAAATTGTAAGAGTCAAAACAACCCCAGCAAATCCTGCAAGCAATCCTATCATTGTTTTCCGTGGAGTTCTTGGTACAATACCTACATCACATATTAATGGATCTGTTGTTCGTAGAATCAAACCTCATCCAGTAGAATTCAGAAGACACTCTATTAACAGAGCATCAGCACATACATTTGAATACATTGGATTTGGCCCAGGAAACTATTCGACAGGTTTACCAGACAAGCATGACAGAATTGTAAGTATCGAAGAAGAATTACTCACACAAAGCGTCAAGAAAGACGGTGGTATTAACTTCTTCTCTGGAATGAATGATCGTGGAGTTTCTTTTGCAGGAAACAAAAAATTAAGTTCAATTACCGGAAAAGAAGAGGTCTTTGAGACTCCAATTGTCACTGTAACTGGAGAAAACATCCCAGAAACTGCTGCAGTCAATGTATTAAGAACTTCAAAAGCAGATGTCTCAAACTCTATTCGTGTTGATGGTGGTTTGTACAATGATTCTGTTTCTGAATTTAATGGACCTGTTAATTTTAGCAAGAAAATAAAGTCATCTGCAAATGAAGGTATTGAAGCCAAATCATTCTCCATCCAAGGCGATAGTTCACTCTCAAGAAAGTACACCGTAGGTATTGCAACTCCATCAAGTGCATCTATTCCTGGAGATGTTGTTTACTATGATACTCCTAAGAAGGGAAGTTATATTGGATGGATTTACACTATTGATAATGAATGGAATAGATTTGGTAACATTAGTCTATCTAAAGAATCAAATATTTCGCTATTTGACCAAGTTGGTATTGCTAGCACATCGTTAGGTAATAAATCAGTTCTTCGTATTGGTGCTGGCACATCTTTGGTGTCTGTTGATTCGGATGGAATTGGTATTGGAACTACAGCAAACAGCAGGAAACTCAGCGTTGAAGGTGGTGATGCATTCTTTAGTTCAAATGTAACAGTTGGTTCAACAGTAACTGCAGCATTCTTCTCAGGAAATGGTTCAGGTTTAACAAACTTGAATGTTTCTGCAACAGGGTGGTCTCAAGTAGTAGGAACAGGAAACACAGGAATTTACGATACAGCATTAAACAGAGTTGGAGTTGGAACTTCTGTTCCACAGTTTGTTCTTCATGTTGGATCTCCTGGTGCTGCAACGACTGATTTGTACGTAACAAATCGTTCACGATTTAATGGTTCGGTAGATACTAACAATGTTGTTGTTAGTGGTGTCATCACTGCAACAAGTTTTAGATTTGACAGTGCAAGTTCAAATGTCAGAGTTGGAATTTTAACAGCATCTACACTTGTTGTTGGAACAAGCGGTACAGTTATTACAACGACTTCCACTCAATTGGTTGGTATTGGAACCCTAACTCCAAGGGCAAAACTTGATATTGAAGGTTCAGTAAGATTCAAAACATATTCTGAAAACGTTGATAATCCTTCCATCAGTGCTGGGAATGTAACCATCGATCTTCAAAAAGCACAAACATTCAATTTAAATGTGACTTCAGCAGTGACTCAGTTCACTTTACTCAACCCACCATCAGAATCTACAAGATTTGTTCTGAAGATTACTCAGAGCTCTACTGGATTCTCTGTTGGAGTTGGTACATTCAAAAACTCAGTCGGTGTGGGACTGACTGTTTTCTGGCCAGGTGGAAGTGTACCATCACCAACACAAACTGCTGGAAGAACTGACATTTTTGTATTCAGAACTTTTGATGGTGGTTCAACTTTATATGGAACTGCAGAGGGACAAAATTTCTACTAAATAATAAAAAATAGGGGGAGAGTGAACCCAAATGGCAATCAATAAGAATTTTGTCATTAAGAACGGTGCAGAAATTAATACTAAGTTGTTTGTTGCTGATGCGACAAACCAACTGATTGGTATTGGAACAACGTCCCCAAGATACCTGCTTCACGTTATTGGTGGAGTTGGTGCCACAACTGTTAATGTAACTGGAGTCACTACAACCACTGCTCTTAGAGTCTCAACAGGTGCAACTTTTGACCAAGGGCCTGTTCTAATTGGAGGTCAAAGCACTGGCACACCTTCACAAGTATTGCAAGCGTATGGTGGTGGTTACTTCCAATTAAATCTTGGTGTTGGCACAACTCTCCCCGCTGCTAAACTTGAAGTCGTAGCAACATCTGATGGAATTGCTGGGTTATTCACTGGAACCACAACAAATGACATGGTTCGCATTACTCAGCTTGGAAGCGGTAATGCTTTATATGTTGAAGATTCTATAAATCCCGATGCCACAGCTTTTGTTATTAGTGGTGTCGGATCTGTTGGTATTGGTACAACAAGACCACGTTATCTCTTAGACATTGATGGGACAAATGTATCCGCAGAAGGAATTGCTGTAGGAACTACATCTGTTTATATTCGTGGTGATGTAAAAATCGTTGGAGATTTAAGCGCAGACGATATAACTTTAGATCAAGCAATTTTTACTTATATTAATGTTTCTGGATTTGGCACAGTTACAAGTTTACTAGTACCCAATACAGCATCAATTAGAGTTGGTATTATTACAAATATTCAAGGTGGAAATCTTAATCTTGCAGGAATAACAACAGGTCTTAATGCACCAGGAATTAGTACCTTAGGATTTGTTCAGAACACAACTCTAAACGTATCTGGATTCAGCACTTTAGGAAGCCTTAGTGCTTCCAATGTTACTTTAGCAGGAGTGACAACAGGTCTTAATGCACCAGGAATTAGTACCTTAGGATTTATTCAGAACACAACTCTAAACGTATCTGGATTTAGTACTTTAGGAAGTTTAAGTGCTTCTAATGTTACTCTGGCAGGTGTTACTACTGGATTAAGAGCTCCTGGTATCAGCACGATTGGATTTGTTACATCAACTAATCTTTATGTTTCTGGTATTAGTACTTTAGGATTTGTTACATCAACTACTTTAAACGTATCTGGATTTAGTACCTTAGGAAGTCTCAGTGCTTCTAATGTTACTCTAGCAGGTGTTACCACTGGTCTTAGTGTTCCTGGTATTAGTACTTTAGGATTTATTCAGAACACAACTCTAAACGTATCTGGATTCAGCACTTTAGGAAGTTTAAGTGCTTCTAATGTTACTCTGGCAGGTGTTACTACTGGATTAAGAGCTCCTGGTATCAGTACTTTAACATCAGTAATAGGAACTTCAGCAAACTTTAGTGGTATTAGCACTTTAGGATTTATTCAGAACACAACTCTAAACGTATCTGGATTCAGCACTTTAGGAAGTCTCAGTGCTTCTAATGTGATTTTAGCAGGAGTAACTACAGGACTTAATGCTCCTGGTATTAGCACTTTAACGTCAGTAACAGGAACCTCAGCAAACTTTAGTGGTATCAGCACTTTAGGATTTATTCAGAACACAACTCTAAACGTATCTGGATTTAGTACTTTAGGAAGTGCGAGTGCTGCTAATCTCACTTTAGCTGGTATTACTACTGGTCTAAGAGCATCTGGCATTAGTACCTTAGGATTCATTACATCAACAACTCTAAACGTATCTGGAGTCAGTACTTTAGGAACTGCTAATGCAACAACTTTAAATGTACCAGGAATTAGCACATTAGGATTTGTTACATCAACTAATCTTTATGTTTCTGGTATTAGTACTTTAGGATTCATTACATCAACAACTCTAAACGTATCTGGAATCAGTACTTTAGGAACTGCTAATGCAACAACTCTAAACGTATCTGGATTTAGTACCTTAGGAAGTCTCAGTGCTTCTAATGTTACTCTAGCAGGTGTTGCCACTGGTCTCAATGTACCAGGAATCAGCACATTAGGTTCAATTACATCAACTACTCTAAACGTATCTGGAATCAGTACTTTAGGAACTGCTAATGCAACAACTTTAAATGTTCCTGGTATCAACACTTTAGGATTTGTCACATCAACTAATCTTTATGTTTCTGGTATCAGCACTTTAGGATTTATTCAGAACACAACTCTAAACGTATCTGGATTTAGTACTTTAGGAAGTTTAAGTGCTGCTAATATTACTCTAGCAGGTGTTACTACTGGTCTCAATGTACCAGGAATCAGCACATTAGGTTCAATCACATCAACAAATCTAAACGTATCTGGAATCAGCACTTTAGGAACTGCTAATGCAACTACCTTAAATGTACCAGGAATCAGTACTTTAGGATTTGTTACATCAACTAATCTTTATGTTTCTGGTATCAGCACTCTTGGTTTTATTACAGCAACAACTTTGAATGTATCCGGAGTTACCACATCCGATTCATATACAATCAATGGAACGACAGTTATTAATAGTTCCAGACAATTGCAAAATATTGCGTCTTTAGATGCAACTACAACTGCAACAATTGAAGCAGCAGTAACAAATGCACCAAATACATTTACTGATCTAAACATCACTGGATTCTCCACTCTTGGTGCTGTTAGCGCAGGGAACGTTGCTCTAGCGGGTATTACTACAGGACTTAATGTTCCGGGTATTAGCACCTTAGGATTTGTTACATCAACTAATCTTTATGTTTCGGGAATTTCTACTTTATCTTCTGCTGTAGTTGGTTCAGCAATTACTCTTAATAATGGTGGTGTAAATGTTGTTGGAGTTGTAACAGCAACAAACTTTGTTGGTGATGGTAGTTTACTCACAGGTGTTGTTGCTGCTGGTGTTGGTATTAATATTAGAGATAGTTCTAATTTAATTTTTGGTATTTCCACTACAATTAACTTTGGTGAAAACTTAATTGTAGACTTAACAACAGGAACTGGCATTGCAACAGTTAATTTAACCTCACTAAACATCACAGGATTTACAACATTAGGTGGTGTATCAGCATCTCATTTAAGAACTTCTGGAGTTTCTACATTCTCTGGTGGAGTAAGTGCCACCGAAGGTGCTGATCTTGCAAGGTTAAGAGTAACTGGAATTAGTACTTTAGGATTTGTTACATCAACTAATCTTTATGTTTCTGGTATTAGTACCCTGGGAAGTGTGAGTGCTGCTAATCTCACTTTAGCTGGAGTAACAACAGGACTTAATGCATCTGGCGTGAGCACTTTCGCAAGTGTATTCGTAAGTGGAAATCTATCTGTTGGTGGAACAGTAACATACATGGATGTTACTAACGTAGACTCTGTTGGCATCATCACAGCACAACAAGGTATCCAAGTTCTTGCAAACGGTATTAATGTATCTGGAGTTTCTACATTCTCTGGTGGTCTTAATGCATCTCAGGGTGCTGATCTTGCAAGATTAAGAGTTACTGGTATCAGCACGATTGGATTTATTACAGCAACCAATTTAAATGTTTCTGGTGTTAGTACCTTCCAACAAATTCAGTCATTTGGAGCTAACTTTACTGGAGTTACAACAATCGCATCACTTGCTCTAGGTAATAAACTTACTTTAGAAAGTTTAGATGTAAAAAATACCAATTTCACTGGCGTATCTACAGGACTTAATGTACCAGGTATCAGCACTCTTGGTTTTATTACTTCAACAACTCTAAATGTATCTGGAATCAGCACTCTTGGTTTTATTACTTCAACAACCCTAAATGTATCTGGAATCAGTACTTTAGGAACTGCTAATGCAACAACTCTAAATGTTCCTGGTATTAGTACTTTAGGATTTGTTACATCAACAACCCTAAATGTATCTGGAATCAGTACTTTAGGAACTGCTAATGCAACAACTCTAAATGTTCCTGGTATTAGTACTTTAGGATTTGTTACATCAACTAATCTTTATGTTTCTGGTATCAGCACAATTGGATTTATTGCAGTAACTAACCTTAGTGTTTCTGGTGTTACAACTTCATCTGGTGGATTTGAAGGAGATTTAAGTGGAACTGCTACAAATGCAAACAATATCAATATCTCAGCAACATCTTCATCAGATACAATTACTTCTGTTGTTTTAGTTGGAGACCAATCTGTAGGAAATCAAGCACCATTCGTTGATGGTGGACTGACATACAATGCAAGTACCAATACTCTTTCAGCAACTGCATTTGTTGGAGATGGTTCTCAACTATCTAACACAGGTTCAACTCTGAGTGCAACTTCAGGTATTGAACGAATTGTTATGACAAATCTAACATCTGGTACGATGACAGCATCATCGACAGATTCTGATTTAAGATTTGATGCCACAAATACACAATTATTAGTTGGAACTGGTCTCACCATTGGATACAATGCTTCTGCAAGTTTTGCAAGACTTCAATTTGAAAAAGGTAATGTCTTCTTTGGTGATAATGTTGGCCCTAATCTTACAACAGGAACAAGTAACTTTGTTGCGGGTCTTGGTGCAGGAACTAGTTTAACATCTGGATGTTACAATAACTTTATTGGTTTAAGCGCAGGACGTTGCAATACTTCTGGATGTTTTAATAACTTTATTGGTTTTTGTGCTGGAGAGTGTGTCACTACTACTACTCGTAATAATTTCTTTGGAAATTTTGCAGGACGTTGCCTTAATGGGTGTAATAATAATGCTTTTGGAAATGCTGCAGGTCAAGGTGCTTCTGGTGCTTCTGGTTCTTACAATAATTTCTTTGGTCAACAATCTGGTGCATGTATTTCTACTGGATGCTATAACAATTTCTTTGGTAAATCTAGTGGATTCTGCAATACTACTGGATCCCATAATAGTTTCTTTGGTCTTTGTGCAGGATACTGCAATACGACACAATCTAACTCAATTGCAATAGGTAAAGAATCAGGATATTATAATGCTGCAGACAATAATATTTTCCTAGGTGAACGTGCAGGACATAACCCTGAGCGCACTGTAGTCACAATTACAGGAACTAATAACGTTGCTATCGGAAAGTCTGCTGGCGCTTTTCTCTTTAGTGGATCTAATAACAATTTTATAGGACTTAATGCTGGACATAATTCCAACATTGGATGTTCCAATAACTTCTTTGGTCTTTGTGTAGGATATCGCAACACTGGATGTTACAATAACTTCTTTGGCCATTGTGCAGGAAGATATTATTCTTGTGGTCTAGATAATACTTTTATTGGACGTAACGCAGGTCGTAGTTATGGGCCAGGAATTTTTGGAACCGGAGATAGTAACTTCTTTGCTGGAGTTGGTGCTGGTTATAGTGCAACTACATCAAGACAAAATGTTGCAATAGGACACAGTACACTTCATAGAAATGAAACTGGTAATCATAATGTAGCAATCGGTGCTAGTGCTGGATTCAGTAATCTTTCTGGATGTGACAATAACTTCTTTGGCAACTTTGCAGGTTATTCTCAAACTGGATCTAGAAACATTGCACTTGGTAAACAAGCAGGTTGTGGCTCAACAGGAGCAAGTGGCAATGATAATACATTCATTGGAGAACTTACAGGAAAATTAAACAGCACTGGATCTGGAAACGTCTTCCTTGGTCGATATGCTGGTTGCACCAATACAACTGGTTCCTGTAATGTTACTATTGGTTATGGTGCGGTATTACCATCCGCAACTGGATCTTGCCAACTTTCAATAGGTGCAGATGGTGGTTATTGGATTCAAGGTAATAGTTTCTTCAATGTTGGAGTTGGAACTGATAACTCTAGTAACGCAACATCAAAACTGCATGTCTTTGGTGATGCTAGAGTTATTGGTGTTGTTACCGCAACAGATTTCAACTCGGCATCTGATGCGAAACTAAAAACAAATATTCAACCAATTGCCAACCCACTTGAAAAGATTGTTCAAATACAAGGTGTATCGTTCAATTGGATTTCTAATGACAAACCAGCAATGGGTGTGATTGCAGATGAACTTCAAAAAGTCTTACCTGAACTTGTTAATGATAGTGATCCGAAGACTGTAAACTATAACGGTCTGATTGGTCTATTGATTGAAGTTGTAAAAGAACAACAGTCTCAAATTAATTCCCTGAATGAGAGACTATCTAAACTAGAGTGATTATCTAAATAATAAAAAACTACCCAGTGTACACGAGGACGGTAGATGGCTATTAAAATTTCCAACAATACTATTATTGATGATAGTAGAAATATTGTTGACGCTGCTAGTATTAATGCTACTGGAATCACTACATTAGGAAGAATTTCCGTTGGTAGCACTGAAAATATAAGAATTGGAACTGATGCTGGATGTAGTTTAACATCTGGAACTGATAATACTTTTCTTGGTCGCTTTACAGGATTTTACAATACTGTTGAGTCTGGAAATATTCATATTGGACAATGTGCAGGATATAATTCACAAGGACACACTGCGTTCGATGGTATTAATGCATCCGAACAATATAATACCTTTATAGGATATGGTGCAGGATTCTCCACAGCATATCCAAATGGATATTCACGCAAAAACGTTGCAATAGGATATTGTGCAGGTGGTTGTATGGGAGTCGCTTTCCCTCAACCACTTGGATTTGATTTTTGCCCGATCTCAAACATATTCATTGGAGAGTGTGTTGGCTATCGTGCCAATGGACAAATGACTGATAATATTTTCCTTGGAAGATATGCAGGGAAAAATGCTGGCGGCCGTGTTAATAATAACGTCGCTATTGGATATAGTGCTCTCGGTTATGCTGAAACTGATCATAATGATGCAGGAACCGTATCTGAGCATAATATATCAATTGGATGTTTTGCTGGTTATTTGTCCAAAAATGGACGTGATAATAACTTCTTAGGTCAGTGTGCTGGTTATTCCAATACTAGTGGAAAATGTAATAATTTCTTTGGCCAAAACACAGGACTTTGTAATACTAGTGGATGTTATAATAACTTCTTTGGTCTTCATGCTGGAGGAAATAATACTACAGGATCAAATAACAATTTCTTTGGAAATTGTGCTGGTAGATGTGGAACTACTGGGTCAAACAATACTTTCATAGGACGCAATGCTGGACGTGGAAGACTTGGATTCTGCTTCACTGGATGCAACAATGTCTATATGGGAGTTGGAGCTGGTTATAGTGCAACTACAGCATGTAACAACGTTGCTATAGGATATAGTGCTCTTCATAGAAACGAAACTGGAGGTCATAACATATCTCTTGGTGCTTATTCCGGATTTAATAATCGTGCTTCTCATAATAATTTCTTAGGTAATGGGGCAGGAAATCGTAATACTACCGGAACTTACAATAACTTTTTTGGTTGCAATGCTGGACGTTATAACACCAGCGGATGCTTCAATCAGTTTATAGGTTCCAGTGCAGGATTTTGTAACACTACTGGATGTTACAATAACTTCATGGGTGCTAGCGCAGGAAATGGTTCTTTTGCACTTGGAGCGACTATAAATGGAAGTTATAATAACTTCTTTGGAAGACTGGCAGGAACTAACATAACATCTGCATCTCATAATAATTTCTTTGGTTTATATGCAGGTGCTGGAGGAAGTATTGGTTCGTTATGTTGTGTAACAGGTTGTTATAATAACTTCTTTGGTAAATATGCTGGATACAAGAATCTTTCTGGATGTTATAATAACTTCTTAGGTTTATGTGCTGGAGTTTGCAATACTACTGGATGTTATAATAACTTCTTAGGTGAGAGTGCAGGACGTTGTAACACCACTGGACTTGGTAACAATTTTTTTGGTAGGGATGCAGGAGAATATAATACTACTGGAAATTATAATAATATTTTTGGTACTTTTAGTGCAAGATATAATAATGGGTCTTTTAATAACTTTATTGGTTATAGTGCTGGATATAGTAATACAGGATGTTGTAATAACTTCTTTGGTCGTTGTGCTGGATATTATCACACCACTGGTTTAGATAATACCTTCATCGGTCGTACTGCTGGACAAGGTAGATATGGATTTAATGTCACTGGAGACAGCAACTTCTTTGCAGGTGTTGGAGCTGGTTATAGTGCAACTACATCAAGACAAAACGTTGCTATAGGACATAGTGCTCTTCATAGAAATGAAACTGGAAATCATAATGTAGCGATTGGCGCAAGTGCCGGATTTAATCTCTTATCTGGATGCAGCAATGTAATCATTGGATGTGATGCACAAGCATCTTCCGAAACAGTATCTAATGAAGTTACAATTTATAATGGAACAAACTTTGCACGTTTCCAAGGTTCAGCAACTGCTTGGACATTTACTTCCGATTGTCGTGATAAGACAAACATTCAAAATCTATCCTTAGGGCGTGATTTCTTAAGAAGCATTCAGCCACGTAAATTTGAATGGAATTATAGACATACTGAAAATGATAGAGGAAAACAAGCATCAGGATTCATTGCACAAGAAGTTCTTGAAGTTGTAGAGCAATTTGACGCTGAGTACACGGGACTGGTTGATACCAATAATCCTGAGCAGTACACATTAGGTGTAACAAACCTCATCCCAATCATGGTCAATGCAATCAAAGAGTTGAGTGCAGAAAATGAATCTCTCAAGGCAGAAATCCTAGCAATTAAGGCACACGTTGGCATTGCAACTAACACTTGATTTTTAATTCTAAATACCGTATACTGACTTTGATTAGTTAAAACATATGTCATTTCTTTCACAACTTCAAGAACAAAATGATTCTCAATTTGAGAGAAAGTACTACTTTATGGCAGGACTTCCACGTTCAGGAAGTACGTTACTTTCATCAATTTTGAATCAAAACCCAAGATTTTACTCAGGGCCATCAAGTCCAGTGCTTTCCACAATGTTCTCTGTGGAAAATCACTTACTCAATGATGAACTTTTTCATGGTTACCCAAAACCAGAACAAGCAAATCTAATCATTTCAAACATCATTCATCAATTTTATAGTGATGTTGATAGTCCGGTCATCATTGATAAAAATCGTGCATGGCCAGCAAGAGTTCCCTATATTGAAGGATACATTCGCCAAAAGGCAAAGATTATTTGCCCAGTTAGAGACATTGAAGAAATCTTAACTTCAATGATTATGATGATTCGGAGAAATCCTTATAAAGAAGGAGCTCCAAGAATTAACTTTATTGATGAGCAACTGGTTAAGTTGAATATTCCAATCAATGATGATACTCGTTGCGAATACATTGCAGGTCCAGATGGTATTTTGGGTCAAAGTTTGAATGCAATTATGGAAGGATTTAATCAAGGATTTGGAGACCGTATTCACTTTGTAGAGTATCAAAGTCTAGTCAAGAGTCCTCAACAAACACTCAAGAAATTGCATGAATTCTTAGAGGAAGAGGAGTTTGAATATGCCTTTGATAATCTTGAAAATCAAAATCGTGAGAGCGATGTAAACACATATGGACTCGCTGATATGCACGAAGTTCGTCCAAAACTAAAATCAACATCTGTAGATCCAAGAGAAGTTCTGTCAGAGTATGTTTTAGAAAAATCAAAAGGTATGGACTTCTGGCGTCAAATCAATTATGATTTAGAGGTACAAAAAATACCAAATCATATTTCAACAACGCCGAATCAAGTTAAAGTAGTTGACTAATAATGAAAGAAAAGTATTGTATTTTTCATGTTCAAGGTGGACTTGGAAAACATATCGCGTCTACAGCAGTTGCAAAGTGCATTAAGAATAACTTTCCAGAAAGGAAATTAGTAGTAGTGGGCGTCTACACAGACGTTTTTATGAACTTACCTTTCATTGATAGAGTCTATCAACTTGGGAATACAAGTTATTTTTATCAAAATTATATTGAAAATAAGGATTCTCTTATCTTTCATAATGAACCTTATTTTACAACGGATCATATTCACAAACGTCTCCCGTTGATTCAAACATGGTGCAAGATGTATAATCTTGAGTATCGTGGCGAAATGCCAGAACTGAAGTTCAATGCTCTTCAAAAGAAAATATCAAAAGATGTTTGGAAGAAGAATGGAAAACCAGTGATGATTATTCACACAAACGGTGGATTGATTGCTCCAGATGCAAAACCATACATGTGGGCAAGAGATATGCCCTTTGATATTGCTCAGCAAATCGTAGATAAGTATCATAAAAAATACACTATCTACCAATGTACAAAAGCAAATTCACCAAAACTTATCAATGCGGAGATTATTGAATTTTCTGACTCAATGCAATTATCAATTCTTGAGTTTCTGAGTATTATTTTGCACAGTGACAAGAGAATTCTAATTGATAGTTCATTGCAACATGCTGCGGCTGCATTGAAACTACCATCATTAGTGTTGTGGAATGGTACAAGTCCAAAAGTATTTGGGTACGACATGCACACAAATATCGAGACTGCCAAACCACATAACTTCAAATTGCCTGGAAGTTATTTGTTTGACTTTGATTTCACAGGCCCTGAGCATGAATATCCATTTGATGATACGGTTGATTTATTCGATATCAATCAAATTTTTGAATATATAGAAAACAAACCACAAAAGGAGTAAACTCATGGAAGAAAACACCCCAACAGCAGAAGAAATTAGCGGAACTTATAGAGCCGCAATGGATAGTGTGAACCTTATCAATCAACTTGTTGAGAAGGGAGACCTAACGGAAGAGGAAAAAAAGACCATCGACCGCAACGTTGAGCATCTTAAAATTATTCTTGGTAGAGGATATTGGACTACTGAAGACCTCACACCATTTGAAAGTGCAGTTTCAGCAGGTAGTGCTGCGATTGCCTGAGTAGACACTTAAAAAACTGTCACACTGACCCACCAGAACACCACTGGTGGGTTTTATTATGGCTACAGATACAAAAGACCCATGAGGTACTCCTCCACAGACAGATTGATTTTTGTTGCTTCGTTCATGGTTCTGATGAACTGGAGTGTTCGTCTTACTCAGGTGATTATTGATGCTCTCGCTTGAAACTTCTGGGTACAACTACAGCAAGAAACGCTGCCAACGTATTGTCCACTGGTTCGTTTCTAAGCACCTTCCCAGACATAAACTGGAGATTTCCGTACATCATCGTGGATTGTACCGTGAAGGCGTTTATGGCTGGGTCTGGGCAACTGATTGTGACCATAGACCCCGTGCATTTGAGATTGAGATGCACAACTTCATGACACATGAACACTATACTATGACTCTATTGCATGAGCTCTGGCATGTCTATCAGCACGTACAAGGTGCTCTAAAAGATAGATATGGTAAAAGACACTGGAAAGGTATTGATTTCTCTGGTGTTGATTATGAAAACCAACCTTGGGAACAACAAGCACATCAAATGGAAGAAGTTCTCTATGAGGAATATCTTAACTACTTGACAGATACTCAACAATCCCTCTAGAATACCTTTGTGGGGGTTGATAAGGAATGGCTAAGGTTATAGAGAGACATAGATACAGAGACAAAGAAATCTTCCAAACACGAAGATTAACTTTTGAACCATATGAATACACCGAGAACAATATGTGTCTGGTGATGGGATTGATTGCAAAAAATCTCACACCAGATTTGTTAAAAGGTCGGAAAAAGCTTTTGTATCCAGATGATGTAAGAACCAATAAGATGTATGGTCATTGTTATCATGCAACTCAAGCACTTTATTATCTAATTAATACTGACCAGTTGCAATCAATGAGTGCAGAAGATTATCGTGAAGAGAAACATTGGTGGTTGCAGAGTGGAGAGAGAATCTATGATATAACTGCTGGTCAGTATTATTCAGTTGGAAAACTACCACCTTATCATCTTGGAAAGAAGAGTTCTTGGTATGGATGGAAAGGAAGACCACAACAAATTTCACTTGATTTAATGGTTCGGGTTCTTGGTGAGAGATTGCTGACAGACGAAACAATAGAGCCTTGACAACACTCTCATCAGGTACTATACTATTCACATCAACCCAAAACACATAACGGTTGATTTCTAAAACTATTACCGAAACCAAAGGAAGGTAAATTATGACTACTATTGCTCAAAGTCGTCTCTATACACGACTTTTGAATCTTGTTCAACTTTATTTGAAAAAAGTTGATGACAACGTAAAAGAACAACTATCAAAACTGTCAGTACTTGATAAAGCACCTACTGATAACCTTCCAAAAATGGAAGATGTTATTGAAGCATATTTTAGGGGCGAATATGAAGGTCAAGATAGTGTAATTGTAGCAGCACGAATTGGTGACTGCATGACAGACCCAGAATATAATCGTGGGGATGCACTAAAGTATGGTAACCAAGAAAGGGATTTGAAAGCAATGGGAGGTTTCTCTCATGGTGCTGCGGGTGTTCTATCAGGTTATCTTCGTCCTACGGGTGTTGTTGTTACGACGCAAGGCAACAATCGCATCTCAATGCTTTATGCGGTCACAGAAAATGAAAATGAAAGAATTTCTCTAACATTGAACTTTCATAAAAAAGGAATCAGTGAAGAAGAAATGGTTCGTGTCGAAGCAGAAAATCACAATGCAGATGCTAGTTTTCGCACAAATCAAAGCAGTGATGATAAGTTCAAATCTGCATATCACTCCAAGCAACCTTGGGCAGTAAACATTTACAACTTCCTAGCACCATATTCTATTGGTATTGCGGGTACATTGGAAAATGCAAAATTCAACTGCACTTCACATACTTACATTGACCGTGCAAGAAAAGAAGCAGGTGAGGAGTACGTGAAAAGATTTCTAAATGTACATACTCAAGTTTTTCTTGATGATGGGTGTGAAAAAGATGTTTATGGAAACTTTGTAAGAGGTGGTTCAATTTTTCTATCCGTTTTCAGTGCTCATATTGAAGAAGTAAATGAAAAGAATGGTGGAATCGATTCTTTCTTTGATATGATGATACACTACTTTGCAGAAAGGGAAAAAGGTGCTTTGAAAATTCGTAAGATGATGGAAGAGCAAGGAATGCCTCAATCAGCACTTTCTCAGGTTCCTGTTATTCAGTGCCTCACTCAGAGTGATATTACTCAAGGTAATCGTATCATTAAAGGTGCTGCTCTATTTGTTTGTCGCTTCGTAAGTCTTTATAATGATTACTGTAAGCAAAACAATCTCAACTTCAACGGAACATATAGCACTGCAATTCCAGTAACTGAGGGTAAAACATTTGCAAACTTTGTGAAAAAAGTTGAACCGATTCTTCGTCAATCTTTTATTGAGGTTGCAAAAATGCCCGTCGTTCACCAGGACGATTGATAAACTGTCACACAGGGGTCTTCAAAGACCCCTTTTCACTGCTATAATACTCTTGATTAACAAATCCAAATGATTAAGACTGAATTTATTTGTGTTCAACCGAAAAGTTCCAAAGCAAAGAATCGCTTTGCAAATCAAATGGATAAACTCCATTCTTGTCGCGTAGAACAACGTAAAGATGGACTCATGTTTCTTGCATCTATCAACAATCAATACTTCTTTTGGTTGCCTGAAGGTGGCAATGAACACTGGGAAATTATTAAAAAATAATTAACCATATTAAATAGTAGTAGAATGGAAACTTACTCATGGTTGCACTGTTACTTACAACAACCATAACATGCTCTGAGGCAGTTCACATTATCACTAGGATTGTGAGTCTGTCTAATCTCTCTATACGTCAAAAGACAGAGTTGATTTATATTATTCAACAAGAAGTTCCATCATGTCCTTTGAGAATTGTTCCAGATGAAAGATCAAAATCCAATTCACGATAATGAACCATCCGATATTAAATGGAATCGTGGACTTGACTTGTTCATAGAATCAGTTCTCAAACCAGACCAAGAACTCCGCCAGTGTGCTCACAATCAAAAATGTTATCATGAACTCATGTATGTTCGTGAACATGTATTAGATTATTTGAAAAATCTGAGACGTTGAAATGAAAGAGTTTGATTATGATCTTGATTACAAGAATCTTGACTTCACAAATTCAGAGACTCGTAAACTTTATCGTATTGGAAGGGGGGAGCAAGGAGTTTTATTGGTGCGGCCTTATACTAACGATATATGTCCTCATTGGAGATTCGTAGATGTACCAACTGCTACTCAATCTTCTCATAAGATTTACGAAATGTTCCTGGAATACAAACGGCAGGGTGATTTCATTGGAATGGATATGGCGCGGAAATTCTTGGAGATGGGCTTCACACGCTCCCGCCGGTATGCGAATCATAAGAACGGAAAGAAATACAATTCGGTTGGAGAAGTTCGACCGCAAGAGACTGATTGGAGAACTTCAGAAAAGGCGCGAGCGGCTGAAGTATTTAAAGTGAAGAGAGATTTAGCTGCATATGATGCTACATATCAGCAAATGAGGAAGGATTGGAGAAAATCAGAATGACGCAATATACTCTATTTTTTACAATCTTTGCAATCATACTTTATTTCATTTGTACTGATGAAAGTGTAGCGACTGCTTTCACACTTGTGTCTAATTTAATTAAATTCAGATATGAACGAATGAAGTGGTGGATACTTCACAATCCTGCTAATCCTGTGGTAAAATGGATAATCTGGAATCGTTCAATGAAGATGGCAAAAGAACTTCAAAAAGAACTAAACAATCGGAAATAGGTATGGATATAGCAATTCAACCTCATACGACGGTCTTAGTTTTAAATTCAAGTTATGAACCAATTAATGTCACAAATTGGAAAAGAGCTGTTGTTTTACTTCTCAAACAAAAAGCACAAGCACTTTCAAAGCGTGTCATTCGCTTGGTTAATTATGTAAAACTTCCTCTGTCTAAGATTATTTCACATAAACCATCCAGATCAATGATATACAAGAGAGACCGAAACTCTTGTCAGTATTGTGGTGCAACCAGAGATTTGACGATTGACCATGTGATTCCCAAGTGTCGCGGTGGTGAAGATACCTGGGAAAATCTTGTAGTTGCCTGCATATCTTGCAATTCAAAAAAGTCAAATTCATTATTATCAAACACGGATATGAAATTATTGCGTACTCCTAGAGCGCCACATAACAAGATGCAAATCGCATTGAGTGATTGTAAAATTAGGGAATGGAAAGAGTACACCTTTTAATGTTACGAAACTTAAACCTGAAATCTTAAGAAAAAAGCTGTGTTTCCCACAAACGTGATTAAATAGTGTTAGAATATCCTGACAAGTTGGAGATAACCTATGACACACTCATCAGGAAAACAACAAAATCTTACTGATGATGAATGGAAAGAAATGGATGCTCTCAGAAAAGCAATCAATCAACGTCCACAATCTGTTGTTCCTGAAAAAATGGAAGAGTTTACTGAGTATTTGGTTAGGAGTTTGAAAGAAATGGGCAATTGAATAAGTGTCACAGAGACACTAGACAATGACATTATTTTTGTGTAAAATACAAACAAATAAACCAGTACAATGAAATTACAGGCATTTTTGCTGACCATGGCATTGCTTTCACATCTCCCAGCACATTCTCAACAAGTTTATGTTCAGGATGAGTGTTATCGTAATGTGGAGCAATACATTCCCCCGTATCAAACACCAGATGGTCGATATGTTCGTGGATATGTAAAAGTGACACGAGAACCAACTCCATGTAACGGTGGTGGATATGGTAATTACCAAACAAATGCGCCATATGTGACACAATCTGTACCTAGATGTGATAGAAACAAAACCATCTTTAATGGATTGCTTGGTGGTGGAATTGCAGCATCATTGTCTAAACCAGATGCTTATGCTTGGTCTGTCCCCTTGGGTTTAGCTCTTGGAGTAAGTTCTTCACGCATTGGTTGTAGATGATTGACAATGAACCATAATTCTGCTATTTTGTAGTGGTATTCAGTTTGAATTATGAAACACCTTTTTATGTTAGTAGTGATGCCTTTGATGGTTTCTCCTGTATTTGCACAATATCATCAATATCATAATCCCAGTTATTATTCTTCTCCTGGTAATAGTCCTGTTGTTGTTCCTCCAACTGTAATCACAACTGCTGCTGCAGAGCATAATTCTTCAAAAAAATCTTGTAAAGAAAGCATGATTGATTTGTTTTTATTTTCAGTGAGAAGAACAACTGGAGATTGCACTCCCTGAATTTAAATTTGAATGAATAAAACTTTCTTGAAGTGGGCAGGAAACAAAACACGGGTTCTGCCTCATCTTATTCCTCATATTGGTTATCCGAAGCGTTATTGTGAACCCTTTGGTGGCAGTCTTGCTGTTGCTTTGAATACACCAGCACAACAATACATTCTCAACGATGTGAATAAAGATTTGGTTGCAATCTATCAGAATCTGGTAAATCCAAATGATGATAGTTTCATTCAATACTGTAAAGAACTATTCACTCCAGAGAATAATACCAAAGAAGCATATCTAGAGTTGCGAGAGCACTTTAATCAAGCAACAGACACTAAAGAGAGAGCACGACTGTTCATTTACTTGAATCGGCATTGTTTCAATGGTTTGTCAAGATATAACAGCAAAGGTGGATTTAATGTTCCTTTCGGTAAGTATGACAAACCAACTTGTCCATCTGAGGAAATGATGAACTTCAGAATGTATTTCCTATCTAAACAACTGGTACGATTTACTTCACTTTCGTTTGAAGATCCATCTCTTTATGAAGACTTGGAAGCAGGTGATGTTGTGTATATGGATCCGCCATATGTTCCTGCATCAGATACTGCAAACTTTACAAGTTATGCCACCGATGGATTTACTTCTGACCAGCAGGTTCAGTTAGCACAACTGGCAGAATCATTGGCAACAAAAGGTATTCGCGTGATTGTATCGAATCATGATGTTCCAATAACAAGAGAGCTCTATAAAAATGCTACACTCTATCCAATTCAAGTAACTAGAACGATTGCTGCAAAAGGTGGCAGTAGAAAGAAAGCAAGTGAATTGATTGCAGTATTTTAACTTGGATCCTCTAAAGTGTCTCTATAGTATAATCACAACTCTCTAATGGCAACTCGCGCTCGCATTGGTATTGAACTGAAAGATGGTTCTATTCTTTCTGCATATTCGCATTGGGATGGTTATCCCGAATGGCTGGGTCGTATTCTGACTACTCACTACAACTCACGTTCTCTTGCAGAAGAACTGATTGATGGTGGTGATATGTCCTGCGCCTGGACTGATGAGCGTTGGGATGATGCTGGTGTGAAGGGTACTTATGGTCCTCAGTATTACTCTCAGCGTGGTGAAGATTGTCCTCCTCGCCTTGATGCTGACCTGTGTGAGTATCTTCTTGCTGTAAATGCTGAAGAGTATCACTATCTTTTCCACAATGGTGAATGGATTTGCTATGAAATGAATCCACTTGGAAATGAACTTCCTAAAATCGTTGAAATCCCATCTGCTGCTCTTGCTGTTTGACCTATGAAATCTTCTACTGCTGTAGGTGTTCTTTTTATTGCTGTTGTTATTGTAACAGCAAGTCTATTCTTTGAAGCATGGTTGCTTGGTCTTATTCTGTCTTGGTTCAATGTATCTTTAACCTTCTGGCAAAACTTTGCTATCATCTCTCTTGCCAATCTTATCTTTAAAAACACTGGAGTATCAACTAAATGAGCAAGAAGCATATTATCGCTGGATTGATTGGATTTGCAGTCATTCTTGGTTGGAATGTCTTTCTAATCCAGCGTGATGATGCAATGTTTGAAGCATATTATCATCAGCAAGAAATTCAACGGCAAAAATGAGCATTGCACTTGGCATAGCAATCTACACTGCACTTGTTGCATTTGTATCATCACTTATGGTATATTACTTTAGGGTAATGTATCCACGCGAAGAACAACAACTCAGGAAAAATCCAAATGATTGAATATAACAAAGAGCAAAGAGACATTCAAGTTGATAAACTATTTGAAGATTTCATTGAAGAATGTGAACGTGAAGCAGCAAAGCTTGAAGTCACAGTAGATTATTACATTGCAGAGTTCACATAAAAGTTCCTAATTGACAACCAACACACAATCAGTTAAACTACAGGAGTAATTTACAACAGACAATGGCAAAGTATCTTTACATCGTTGACCACTATGTTCCCTTTCCGAGTTCAGAATACGGTGGACTCTGGAATGTTGTCGCTGATGACGATAATGAGTGTTTTGACTTAATTTCTGCCGAAGACAGTGGTGGATTTTATGAGCAATACTATACCGATTTGAAAGAGAACATTATCAATGCTCGTGTGTTTGAACTTGCTGAAGATGTAGATTCTCAAGTTGTTGAATCCTTTACGACCTGATAATGAATCTCTCCATTAAATTAATTCCTCAATTTACGCATAAGGCACCGAAAGGTATGCATTATGCGGTTGAGGAATTTAAACGTAACGTATTCTCAATTTGGTTGTGTTATGACCATCAATTTGACTATAATCTAGGAAAACCAGTTCGTTGTATCTGGGGATTTTATGACTTTAAGAAATGTCAATTTTATGCTCCAGTAAATAGTTCTACCATAGGTAACGTTGTGGAGTTTAAGAATACTCGTGAATACACAGCGATGCCACTTAAACAAACACCTTTGGAGGCAGCATTTGCATGAGTTACGAACCACAAGTCAATGACTATGTGAAGTGGAAGAAAGGTGTTGAGGGTTGGGTATATTTTAAGGGAAAGGAATATATTACGATTGAGAAATTAGTTCGCCCTAAAGATGATACAAACTATCAATGTTGTTCTTTGCACAGAAATGACCGATTGCTTGTGATTTGTTATAAAGAACATTGGAGTGAGTTGCAGTATGTTAAATCAAGAGAATCAATGTATGAAGAAGAAAAAGACACTCTGGAGGTGGTGGGCAAAGGCATTAGGAGAAAAGGCATCTAAATGTGACAAAGAATCGGATAACATTGCTGCTATACGGACTTTTATATTCTTCACTTATCTTATTACTAACGCTTTTATTGTTGCAGGGGTCATAAGACACTGGAACGATCAACCTATTATCATCATTGAGCAAGATGTATCAAGTCATGTATCTCAAACCAAAGAAGAAAGGATTCTCACAACAAATCGCAACTTTGCTTACGATTGATGATGCTGAGTTTTGGGCTAAAGTAGTTAAAACTCAAGGAGCAAAGGATATAAAGATTCTTGTTAAATGAAACTTGGATCCTCTAAAGTGTCTCTATAGTGTAAGCAACTCTCTTAACATGGACTGGTTCGACGACACTCAAATTGAAGAGTTTTCTTCGTTTGACTTTGTTGAGGAGATGAATGAAGGTCTCTTCGATGAAGTAAATGATGACAAAACCTTTCAAGCATTTCTGAACAGTAACTGGGACTTTTGATTATGGCAAAAACTGAACAAAACTATTGGATTCTTAAACTCAATGATGCAGCTGCGCGACGTGCAGACAAACTAGAGAGTGAAGGTGTTACAGTTGACACTAGCACTCATGAAGGTCGCAAGTTGATTGGTTACAATTATCTTGAACTCGCAAACTATTATGAATCGTGATTTCTTTACTGAAAAAGAGTGGGAAATTATTATTGATGCTGTTGAGCAAGAAGGTTATCTTGCTGATGAAGATTATGCTGATGAATGTGGTGTAATCATTGATAAAATTCGTTCTATTATCCCCGAAAATTGACATCAAATTAAATGACTGAAACTATTGCAAACGTGCTTCCGCATCTTAAAGAACTCAAAGACATTTGGCGTCAGCAAGACTTTCATTTGAATCGAGAACAACAAGAGCAATATGATTTGTTGATTGCAACTCGACGTGAACGTGTTCGACAACTGTATGCTGAAGGTCGTGTCTATAAAGGTTCATATAAACCAAAGGCAGAAGACTTCTAAATACTGAAAAGAGTGTTTAGATACAGATGAAAACATTTCAGGAGTTTATGTCTCTTTGCGAAGCAGCTTATGACCCAGAAGTGCATGGTCGTTCCCAAATAACTGGTCCTGCTGCTCCTGGGGAAAGAATAGGTAGAGAGCGCAAAAAGACTGCTCCTGAAAGACGTAGGGTAAGAGCAATCGGTGGAGGTCAAACTGCACCTGCAAAACCATACAAACCACGCAAAGATATTGGACAACAGCGTGATTCTGCAACAAGAACACAGCAACCAGAACAAGAGCGTGGATCTGCAAGAGAAAGACAGTTAGCAGCAGCAAAAGAAGAAAGAAGAAAAGCAGCACAGGCAAGAATTGCGGCAAGGAAAGGAGGCGCTGCTGCACAATCTACTGCCGCTCCAAAAGCAAAAGAAGCAGAAAAGACTGCAACAAAACTATTATCTAAGAAGAAAAAGACTGAAGTTTCTCCTAACTACAAACCAGCAAAAGCATCAGGTTTAAGTAGACAGGAGCGACTCAAAGTAACTAGACAAGGTGAAGCAAAGCTTCGTGACCTTGTAATTGCATCAGAAAAAGCAAAGGGTAAGAAAGTAAAGACTGAGAAAGATCTCCAACATCGTTACACTTCCCGTTGATTCTTACTTGGATCCTCTAAAGTGCCCTAGTAGTAGATAGAGCACCAGACCCTTCTAGAATCGCCTACAGCATTATGGAAACAGTGAATGTGAGTGTTGACACTCTAAAACGTCTAATTCGTGACTTAGAGAGTGCAGTAAGTGTGTGTCACAATGTTGATTCATCCGAGAGTACAAATTATGAGAAAACCTATCCTTTTGCTACAGGATACTCGCGTTCTGCGATGACTTCTGCTATAATTGATCTTCATAAACTGATTGCTAAGTGATTACTCTTCGTCCTCATCAACATCGTGCTGTTGCTGCTATGCAAAGGCACAAGAAAGGTCAGGTGATTGTGCCTACTGGTGGTGGTAAAACACTGAAGATGATTGTAGATTGTCTGCGTCAGTTTCAGTTAGAAACTCCTCAGACTGTTGTAGTTGTTGCTCCACGTATTTTACTTGCTGAGCAACTTTCTAGTGAGTTTCTTGAGCATATCACTAATGTAGAAGTTCTTCACGTTCACAGTGGTGAAACTCATCATGAGTCCTACACTTGTCCCGCTAAGATTTGTTTTTGGCATTATACCAATCGGTCTCAACATAAATTGATTTTTACCACTTACAATTCTCTGGAGCGTCTGGTTGATGCTGAGATTGATGTGGATACGATTTACTTTGATGAAGCACATAATAGCGTCAAGCGTAACTTCTTCCCCGCAACTGAGCACTTTAGTGCTAATGCTGGTCGTGCATACTTCTTTACTGCAACACCCAAACATTCTCTGACTGTATCTAAACCAGGTATGAATCTACCTGAAGTCTATGGTCAGGTGATTTGTCAGGTTCCTGCACCCGAACTGGTGGAGCAAGGTTATATTCTCCCTCCGAAAGTTGTGGTCAAACAACTTCCCATGGTGCAAGATCGTCAAGTCATTTTTGAGCGTGACGCTGAGCATTTGTTGGAAACCATTGATGACCAGAGCATCAAAAAGATTTTGATTTGTGCTCGCACCACCAAACAAATCATTGGTTTGGTATCAGAATCTGATTTCTGTTTGCAACTGCAACTTCGTGGATATTCTTGGATGATGATTACATCCAAGACTGGAGCTGTTATTGATGGTAAGAAGGTTGACCGTGAGGTATTCTTTGATACCCTCAATGCTTGGGGCAAGGACTCATCCAAGAAGTTTGTTGTGATTCATCATAGCATTCTATCTGAGGGCATCAATGTGTCAGGATTGGAAGCAGTGCTGTTTATGCGGAACATGGACTACATTGGCATCTCTCAGACTATTGGGCGTGTCATCCGTTTGGGTGATGAATCCAAGAAGTTTGGTCTGGTTTGTGTGCCTGTGTATGATAAGGTTGGCATCAGCACTGCTCGCTCTGTGCAGGCAGTTGTTGATACTATCTTCCAAAAAGGTGAACCTGCTGTAAGTGTGGTGCGGCGATGAGAGTATCAAAGAACTGGAGAGCTTACTGCAAGACTACATTTAACTCTCTGCGAGCAAATGTAGAGAATTGGGGAGAACCTGATTTCTTTCGTCCCATCACACGCATTTATTACATTGGTGTGTTTGATTGTGCCCAAGTCAATCATCTTGGTCTGATAAGTCATGAGGCATTGCATAATCCCAAAGAGCGTACATTTGACCACTGTTTGTCACCTCAATTCATTGGTCGAATGATTATGGACAACCCAGAAAGGTATCTGTCCGATTATGATGTGTTTGAGAATCTATTCTGGTTGTCTTGTTCTACAATCACTGTGACCAAGAGTGAAAACAAGCAACTCAGCTTGCTTACAGAGAATAATGGTATTGATTACAAGGTCTTTATACCAACCAATCTCAAGTATCAGCATCTTGGTATCAAATTGTATCGTAAATCTGGTGTGAGTTGGAAAACTGCTGTAGAGTATGATGATAACATCATTCCTGCACCATCTGACCTATTAGAGTATGAAAAGAGGTTTTTAGTATGAGTGAACCAACCTGTTCTAACATTCTTGATGCTAACCCAGGACCGATTGGGTTTGTTGTTGGAAAGAATTGTGAGTATGCTGCTGTACCTTTTGGCAATCAACTAATGATTATACATAACGGTCAACAGTTGAAGGTGTGTAGGACTGCACAATCTGCACGAAACTTTATAGACAAACATCGTAAGGGTAAGAGTGTGGGTCGTCTTCCTGTGTGATTCTTACTTGGATCCTCTAAAGTGTCCCTATAGTGTAGGTTACAAGATTTCTATGCCGCGCACTCGCAAGCAAACTGAAAATGTTGTTGTTGAAGTGAAAGTTCCTGAGGTTCTTATCACTCGTCAGCAATACTTCCAAGACATTAAAGTTCGCTGGCAAATCCATCAGTATGAAGTGAATAAACTTCGTGAAGATGTGAGCAAATTGTCTGAAACTGTTGCCCCATATGTAAAGCAAGCAGTTGATTATGTTACTGAAAAGTATCAACAACTGGTTGCTAATCGTGTAGCAGTTCAGTGATTAAATCATGAGCACCTGTAATTTAGCAGGTGCTTTTTTATTGATAGTAACATGGATCCTCTAAAGTGTCCCTATAGTATGCAGAACAAACACCTGGAACATCCTGAAGATTGTATCCTCACGGGCGACCTGTCTGTGTTGGATTGGATGTATGAATCTGAGAGCAAGATTAGCATCAAAATTGATGGCGCTCCTGCGATTGTGTGGGGAACTAATCCACAGAATGGTCAGTTCTTTGTATGCACCAAGGCAGCTTTCAACAAGAAAAAGATTCGCCTGTGTTACAATCAAGATGACATCTTTACTCATTTCGGGCATCAACCTAAAGTATCACAAATCCTCATCTATTGTTTAGACTTTCTGCCTAAGACGGAAGGTGTCTATCAAGGTGACTGGATTGGTTTTGGATCTGGTGCTGATACTTTCCGTCCGAATACTATCACTTACAAGTTCGCTCAACCGATTCGTCAAGACATCATCATTGCACCCCATACTTATTACACTGGGGACTATCTTCCTGAGATGCAAGCACATCCAATGGAAGGTGAGTTGATTAGCACGAAGCACTGTAAGTTTGTGCGTCCTGCTGTTGACATCTGCCCCTATCGTGATGACATCGAAGATGTGTGCAAGTTTGCAAAACAAATGAGCACACTTTGCGAGTTTGTGAATAAAAAACAAGCAGAAAAGATTACTCAGGTTCTCAATCGTTACATCCGCGAGGGTGAATCTATTGATTATGTCGCAGAGTATGACATTGCAAGCGAATGTGAGTGTGATGTCAACCTGATTCGTTTGTGGAATCTGGTGCAATCTATCAAGATGGATTTGACCTGCTTCATTGTAACCGACTCTAGCATCTCTTGTGAGATTGATGGTAAAGAATCTGACCACGAAGGTTATGTCATGAGTAACAAGTTTGGCACCTACAAGATTGTCAATCGTCAACAATTCAGTTGTGCTAACTTTAACCTGGCAAAGAACTGGTGATAGTAACTTGGATCCTCTAAAGTGTCCCAATAGTATGAGCAACACTACCATGCAACTCCAAGCACAACAAACTATCGCAGATTCGGTTCTCAAGAATACCTATCTGCTGATTGAAGCACTGAAAGATAATTATCGTCAGTATTCGATTCGTGGACATCAGCGAGCGGTTGAGAACTTTAACTATACTTACGACAACACTGATTCTGTTCAGTCACAGTATCATCAACGCAAGATTGATGAACTCAAGTCTGGTAAGTGTGATATTGATTATACCGTTGAGTCTGGTAAAAAGTATCACAAAGTCATTATGATTGACGGTGGCGGTGGTCGCTCTGTTCACTGCTTCGTTGATAAAAAGACTGGCGAAGTGTATAAGTCTGCATCATGGAAAGTTCCCGCTCAAGGTGTACGCTACGACCTGCGATTGATTGCTGATCGTGAATACCTGCTGGAAAATGCAGACTGGAGTGGTGGTTATCTGTACGCAAAATGATTAAATTCAACAGTTGGGAAGAATTGAAGAAACAAATGCTCATCGAAGCAGTTGAGTATTACATTCATGACATGCAATCAAACAACTGCAATCAAGCAGCGATTGATGTCTACACTAAACTTCTAGAGGAACTTGAAGCAGAATGACTTACTCTAACCTCTCAAAGATTCGTCCTAAACTGAGAACAACTGGGCGCGTGTCTGGTAATTTTGGACGCAACAAAGTATCGGCAGGTTCATCACTCAATGACATCGGTGGTGATGGTAACATAGGTCTCACACAGAATGACTACCTGAATCGTCTTTATTATGCTTTTGATAACACTACCAAACCTGAGCTTCGTCGCTTCATTTATACAGAAATCAAAAAGATTCTCATTCAGCAAGGCAAATGGTGAGAGTAAGTAACTTGGATCCTCTAAAGTGTCCCAATAGTATGAGCAACACCATCGTTTCCGAAATCTACTCCTACCACACAAATTGGAAGGAAGGTAAAGTCAATCAAATGTGGATTGAGCAAGTGACCGATAAAGAGTGTGACAATCTTTACGTTGCTGTTGCACACAATCCCCGCAACGGTTCCACGATGGAGATGAGCAACCCCCGTACATCTTACCACGAAACTCTAAACTGGGTTCGTAACTGGTGCGGCACTTTCTGTATTCTTCCTGCCTGATTGATTATGAACAACTATCGCCTTCTGATTGAGTACAAAGTTCCCAACACTGCAGAGACTTACTATGAAGAAAGGTTCATCAAGTCTCGTTCATCTTGTGGTAAGATTGCTGACGATTATCTAGCACAAGACCGCACAAATCTTATCCGTTCTGTTGAAGTTACCCCTGTTTGATGATGACTGACGGTTACACTTTCAATCGTGTTGAGTTCACTGCTAATGAGGAAACTTGTATCCTTAAGTTTCTCAATCAAGCGCGAGAATGTGGGTATCCTAGTGCTAACGAAGAGTGGTATCCTGTGATTGATTCTATCATCCAAAAGTTTTTCAATTCTAACATTCAAGAAGCACAAGAGTTTCAGACACTATGAAGTACGAAGTTAAGTTGTATGTTGGTGGCAAAGTCTTCACGGAAAGTGTAGAGGCAGTCAACAATCAGGATGCAAAAGAAACAGCATTAGCACGTAATCCTAGGGCAAAAGTTATTGGTGTCAACCCCGTGTTTCGATGATAGTAACATGGATCCTCTAAAGTGTCCCAATAGTATGAGCACAACTTTCACCGTCCGATTCGATTCCAATGCACTCAATTCTCCCGAGTATATTGGACCTTTCTACTCTGAAAAAGAGGCAGAAGACTATTGCGATGCTCGCAATGGTTCGTTATCACTCTCTGGGATTCCTTCCTGGGTTGCTTGTTACTCTGTTGTTGACTGATTATGCTTTTCCAAGTTACTGAAATTGAGTTTGATTTTACTGATGATGTATTTCCTGATGAAGCACTTCCAGTAGAAGAACAAGAACTGATTATTGCGGAGACTTGTAACACAATCTGGGAGGCAGATGATGAAGACGATCTAGTCGAAGAGATTACATGTGCAACGGGTTGGTGTATCAAGTCCATTGATTATCGCCACATTCTTAACACTCACTGAAACAACACAAAATGACACTTACTCAAGACCAACTTTACAAACTGACTCAACTCTATGCTGAGCGAGTTGTTGATGGTATGGATGTGCGTGATTTGTGTGCATTTGCCATCGACACGATTGTTGATAACATGAGCGACTACAAGGAGAGTGAATTGCTAGAAGAATTGTCACACTATTATGATAACGAAGAACTGGAAGAATTAGTAGAAAGTGTCACGAACGTTGAGTGATTCTAACTAGGATCCTCTAAAGTGTCCCAATAGTATCAGCACAACTCCCCATGACCAATCTTAACCAAGACATGCAAGATGTTCTCAACAATTTGACTGCTGAAGAGCGCAATTTGTTGAAGAAAGCAACTCTTAAGGATTGGGTGACTGCTATCAGCGAGCTAGTGACTGAACGTTCATTTTGGGAGGGGATTCTTAATTCTTTTCTGGAAGGAATGAATCGGGGACTTGAGAAGAATCGCTGACTAATTACACTTCAATTCATTCAATTAACCTCCCATGCCTAAACTTACCACACTCGAAGTATTTGCCAAGTTAAATGTAACTGACTTCAGTGCATTTGACAAACCAGGAAAGAACAAAGGTGCGCGTGGGCAACTGTTAGAAACTGCGCTGGGAGTTCCTAACTCTTCCGACCTGAAAGATTTAGAAGATGGTGAAATCAAGACTTTTACGGTTGGTGAGAGTATTGCAGCAACACAGCTGAAGCATTGTCTGTCTGAAATCATCGAAGAGAAAGTATCATTTGATGAGAGTAAAGTTGGGCAGAAACTGAAGCAAACTGTTTATGTTGGTTTCACCCGCGACAATGATTATGTCGGCAGTGTGATTCTCAATGAGGAAACTCATGCTGCACACTATTCAGAATTGCGTGAGGATTATGAGTTCATTTGTAACAGCATCCGCACACTTTTCGATGCTGGCAAAGAACTTAGCACCATCACTGGTCCTCACGGATTGCTGCAGATTCGCACCAAAGCATCAAAAACCAACGGTCGCTATGTTCCTCTGACCTTTGCAGGCTGCACACTGAAGGATAAGGGAATGGCATTTTATCTGTGTGGATCTTTCGGTCGCAATCTGTTCTAGTTACTAACTTGGATCCTCTAAAGTGTCCCAATAGTATGAGCACTTCCACTGAAACCAAGAAAATGACTGAAACTCTCTTCCACAAAAACATCAACTTGACTGGTGATTTTATCACTGATTTCACTCTTACTTTCAAGTCTTCCACCTTTGACAAGTACACCCGAAATGACGGGAAAGTTTATATCAAGCACAGTGTAGATCGTGACTTCAAAAACGATGTATTCGCTGTCGAAGCAATGATTTATGAGTACAAAGGTTGTTGGGTTGGCAATCAAAAGAACTTCGGTAGTTTTGATAACTTTGCTGATGCAGTTGCCTGTGCTCGCAATGTCCAACTGTCTGAAGATAGCATCACTCAGAATGAAGCATTTGCACTGATGTGTAACTGAAACTGACTTTGAATTAAAGTTAGGATCGTCCAAACTGTACCTATCGTTTCTATAACTGACATTATCTCATTAACTATGCTAACGGGTATTCTTGTCCTTGTTGCTTATACTTTCGGAGCAGCAAATGTCCTTTTGATTCAATACCTCAATAACAAAGAATGACTGCATTTGTAACACCCAAAAGCAAGAAAGCACAC